>OIIP01000009.1_pt1 | contig 82147 bp, 69 predicted proteins | sample 1583261 | NCBI WGS metagenome assembly OIIP01 (sample SAMN02675049, study PRJEB24791) | human gut metagenome, SKBSTL061 | isolation source: stool | host: Homo sapiens | place: USA
AGCAGCGCATTGGCACCCTTAGCACGGTATTCCGGCTGGATACCGATGAGCAGAAGGTCGACAATCTTGGTTTTATGGAACTTGATGGCGCGCAGCAGATGCCACCAGCCAAAAGGAAGCAACCTGCCCCTATGACACTTCTGCAGAGCTCTGGAAAGGGAAGGCATCGTAATACCGATACCTATCATCTTATGATCCTCGGTAGTCCAGTCTTCTATGGCTGTTACAAAGTTCAGGTCGAGCAAAGACAGATACATCTTGATGTACTGGTCTATCTGCTTCTGTGAAAGTTCGGAATAACCATAGAGATGCTTGTATGTATCATTGATGAGGTCGAAAATCTTCTGTCCGTATCCGCCCTGATAAACATCCTTACGGGTAAGTTTGCGGACATGGAGATTGTATCTTTTCTCTATCATCGCCGCTATCTTGGAATATTTCTCCGGGATGGTATCTGGCACCATCAGTTTATACTCTACATATTTATTATCTACGGTAAAACCCTCCAGAGCCTCGATGTGCTCCGGATAATATGAATAATTATAAATGGTAGGCATGGTGCCTAGCTGGTCAAAGCCCCAGGTAAGCATGCCTTCCGGATCCATATCGGTAAAACCCAGCGGACCTACAATATCTTCCATTCCCTTCTCCTTACCGTATTTCTCTACAGCATCGAGAAGAGCCTTGGAAACCTCGCGGTCGTCAATGAAATCAATCCAGCCGAAACGGACCGATTTCCTGCCCCATTTATTGTTTGCCTTATGATTGATAATGGCAGCGACGCGACCTGCCAGCTTGCCGTCCTTATAGGCAAGAAAATACTCTGCCTCGCAGAACTCGAACGCTGCGTTCTTGTCCTTGCTCAGAGTATTCATGTCGTCGCTGAAAAGATTAGGCACATCATATTCGTTGCCTTCGTAGAGGTCGTAATGGAAGTCGATGAACGTCTTCAAGTCCTTCTTTGTTTCGACCTTTTTAATTTCTATTAATGACATGATTTTCAAACTAGTTTGCAATATTATAAATGCAAAAGTAGCAATATTTTGGCAAATTACCAAATATTGCTACTTTTTTTGCAGTTTTTTAGGGGTTAAAATTTAATTACAGCCCTCAAACTAGCCTATATCACCCATTTAGTGGTGGTTTTGGCGGAATATCTTTACCTGATAATTTTAAGCACTGGCGGAAAACTAACACTCTCCAAGGAATCACAATAAGAAAAAGCTCGATCATCTATTCTCTCCAACACTGGCGAGAAGTGCGAAGTGTCGGATGAAGCGAGAGATGGTTCATCCAATGAGTAGTGAAATTATGAGGGTGGAGTCGATTACAGAAGACAATATGGAGTCAAATTGCTCCATGACCCGAAAATATTCCTCCAAAAGGAGTGAGTTTCTCGGATTTAATTTGTATCTTTGCCACGTTATATCAGAGTTTTGCTTGTTTTCTTTTCGCAACACTAAGATAAGTGAAAATTCTGACATGGCAAAATCCTGGGCCGCTCGGCTCTGCCGCTTGACTTGTTCAAGAACTTTTTGTTGCTCAGGTACTTAAAAAGTTTAATTTATAATAGTGTTGCGGAATTAAGGATACAATAAATTTAAGTCAAAGAAAAATAGAACGTACCATGAAAAGAAAGAGTGTACCACTGCTCCTCGTGATGGGGCTATTTTTTGCCTTAAACTCAAATCCGATAGCGGCTCAAAAACAGAAGAAATCCCAGCTTGCAAAAGAGGGACGTACTATCGAAGAGGTTGTTCCCAATGGTTGGGATATACAATCTGCTACAGGGGACCTCAATAAGGATGGAATAGAGGATTTTGTCTTGATTGTCCGCCCCAATGACCCTGCACACATCAAGACGAGAGACGACGATTTTCAGTACAATTTCAATCCTCTGTTCCTTGCTGTCTATTTTGGATCGCCCTCCGGAGTATACAAGAGGTTCAAGGTGTGGCACGATACCGTTAGAGGTCGAGAGGATGAGTACACAGATATAACAAATGAACTCTCCATTACGCCTAAAGGGGCAATAGACATAACCGTATCTTCGTGGTCAAGTATGGGAACAGCCGGTACGGGTGGCACGACCTATAGATACAGATTTCAATCGGGAGATTTTTACCTTATTGGCGAAGAATCTAGTTGGCTAAATCGTATGACCGGAGAAGGGGAGAGTACTAGTATCAACTATCTTACCGGACAAAAGGAGATCACCACGGGGAATATGATGGAAGAGAAAGATCTGAAAACCAAGAAGGTCAAGATTAAGAAAGAGCCTCTTCGTCTCTTGGGGTCATTCCAGATGTAAGACTATAAGAGAGAAGCTCTCTCTCAGAGTGGGAACAAACTTTCCGAGTTTATAGAGCAACGCAGAGCGGAGATATGAAAAAGTCTTCGCTCTGTTTTATTATGAGGAGCCCCTATCTGAGAAGTAGATATCCTGCCATTCTCCTAATTTTTCTACGCGAAAGTCTTTGTGGAATCTGTAGTATTTCTTTTGCTTCGGACAGGGTTATTATGCTCGTTTAAGTTTTACCGGACAGCAATAGAAAGAAATAAATTAGCAGACCCTAAATACACTTGTATGCTTTGAAACCTGCTTGTAAAAATGAAGTGTGTCATAAATGGCAACCTTTATGTTGCCCGTAAGCCGCTGTATATGAAACAAAAAAGGCGGAAGTGCCTCTCTATTTGGGACTTCCGCCTTTTGTACGCCTGCAGGGGTTCGAACCCTGGACACCCTGATTAAGAGTCAGGTGCTCTACCAACTGAGCTACAAGCGCATCCTTTTGTGCAACCAGAAACATGATTTCTGAATTGCGAGTGCAAAGGTAGTATCTTTTTTCGTAACCTCCAAATATTTCCTCTTATTTTTCAAGAAAACTTTTCATCTGCATTGCATACACATTCCACAGGCTTTACGCGCCTTCATCATCCGAATGTGATTTCGTTGCCGGCAAGTATTTCGCATGTGGACGTTCAATGTCTGTGGAATTGTATTTGCCGCAGACATGCGTCTAAACTAAATGCAACATTCCCCCACGCAACTCTTTATTTTATATACGTATGCGTCGATTACCGCCACTGCAGTGATGTTGACGATGTCGCGGACAGAACTGCCGAAATCGGTGAAATGTATGGGCTTGTTCAACCCCATCTGTATCGGCCCTATTATCTCGACATCAGGCGCGAGTGTCTGCAACATCTTGTAGGATGAGCGCGCGCTCGACAGGTTGGGGAATATCAGCGTGTTCACGTTCTTGCCCTTCAGCCTTGTGAAAGGGAACAGCGTGTCGCGCTCTTCCTTGTCGATGGCGAATTCTATCTGCATCTCCCCGTCGACCACCATGCCAGGACTTTCCCGTTGCAACTGTGCCACGGCATTCCTCACTTTCCTCGAACCGTCTGAGCTGTCACTGCCGAAATTGGAATGGCTTACAAGCGCTATCACCGGTTTCTCGTTGAAGAAGCTGACAGCCTTGCAACTGAGTCGTGTCAGGTCAACAAGTTGCTGCGTGTCCGGGTCGCTGTTTATCATCGTGTCTGCGATGTAGAACGTTCCCTTTGAAGAGTTTATGATGTGCATCGTTCCGAAACTCCCCAACCCCGGTCGTATGCCTATCACATCCCGTGCCACCTTTGTCGTGTTGGAGTATTTCGTGTATAGCCCGGTGATGAAGGCATCAGCCTCTTCCGTCTCCACCATCATCATTCCGAAGTAGTTGTGTTCGTACATCTTGTCGTTTGCCTCCTCGAACGTATAACCGTCGCGCTGGAGTTTCTCTGTGAGTATTTCCGCGTACCTGTTACGCCGTTCTGCCTCATTGTCGTGCCGTGGGTCAACGATTTCCACGCCGTCGAGCGGCAGGTCGAGTCCCGTTGCGATTTTTCTTATCCGTTCCTCGCTGCCAAGAAGTATCGGCAGGCACAGCCCCTCGGCCTTTGCCTGCACAGCGGCCCGCAGCATTGTCGGGTGCGTTGCCTCGGCGAACACCACGCGCTGCGGATGCGCGCTTGCCGTGGAATAAATCTTCTGAGTGAGCTTTGTCTTCAGTCCGAGCATCACGCTAAGCGAGTTCTTGTATTCATCCCAGTTTTCGATGGAGCGCCTTGCCACCCCACTGTCAATAGCGGCCTTTGCCACGGCGGCAGACACCTCGGCTATGAGGCGTGGGTCAACGGGCTTCGGTATGAAATATTCGCGTCCGAATTTCAGGTTGTTCACCTTATAAACATCGTTCACCACGTCTGGCACGGGCTGCTTTGCCAGGTCGGCGATGGCATACACCGCAGCCATTTTCATCTCCTCGTTTATGGCACTTGCGTGAACGTCGAGCGCGCCCCTGAAGATGTACGGGAATCCGATAACGTTATTTATCTGGTTCGGATAGTCTGTCCTTCCCGTAGCCATAAGCGTGTCTGGCCGCGCATCCAGTGCCGCCTCGTATGAAATTTCAGGCACGGGGTTTGCGAGCGCGAATATAATGGGGTTCTCCGCCATTGTCCTCACCATGTCCTTTTTCAGAACATTTCCCTTCGACAGCCCGACGAAAACGTCGGCGCCGTCAACGGCCTCGGCGAGCGTGTGTATGTCGCGGCGGTCGGTTGCGAAAAGTCTCTTCTGGTCGTTGAGGTCCTCGCGGTCGCTCGTTATCACGCCCTTGGAATCGAGCATCACGATATTCTCCTTCCGCGCGCCGAGTGCCATGTAAAGTTTCGTGCAACTGACGGCTGCCGCCCCGGCTCCGTTCACCACTATTTTAACGTCACAGATATTCTTCCCCGCAACCTCAAGGGCATTCTTCAGTCCCGCTGCGGAAATTATCGCTGTGCCATGCTGGTCGTCGTGCATGACCGGTATGTCGAGCGTCCGCTTCAGTCTCTCCTCTATATAGAAGCACTCCGGAGCCTTGATGTCCTCGAGGTTTATCCCTCCGAACGTTGGCGCTATCCGCTCCACGGCCTCGCAGAACTTCACGGGGTCTTTCTCGTCAACCTCGATGTCGAACACGTCTATGCCTCCGTAAATCTTGAAGAGCAGCCCTTTGCCTTCCATGACGGGCTTCCCGCTCATCGCGCCGATGTCGCCAAGTCCGAGCACTGCCGTCCCGTTGCTTATCACCGCCACGAGGTTTCCCTTGTCGGTATATCTGTACGCATCGTCCGGATTGTTGTGTATCTCAAGGCACGGGAATGCCACTCCCGGCGAATATGCAAGGCTGAGGTCTGTCTGTGTGCGGTGAGCCTTTGTCGGCCTCACCTCTATCTTGCCCGGTCTTCCACTTTCATGGTATGCCAAGGCAGCCTCTCTCGAAATCTTTACCATAAGAACCTGTGTTTTCTTTATTATCCAAATAATCAATGCCTGGTTATGCACGCAGACATCATAAACTGTTGGCAAAGTTACAAATTATAGTGATAAAACAACAATCATTGGCATCTAAAAATCGCGGTGGCACAATAAATATTATAGGATCTGACGCGATGATGCAACAAACTCAACATTATTTTTAACCCCAATCGCAGATTATAGCTGGTTGCCCAGACAGATTGGTTGTTGTTGTTTGCAGGCTTAGCTGGCTACGTCAAGAAAAAACGACAGGCAAGATGCCGGCAAGCGGCTGCAAGCAGCCTGGGAACGGATATGAGACAACTGTTTCCGCGCAAATAAGATATTTGCTTCTGGATGATGATTAACAACTTTGCAATCTGGCGCGGACAATAAAGTAAATACGCCGGATTTGATCGGTAAATACGCCGAATTTGATCGGTAAATACGCCGAATTTGCCCAGCAAAAACGCCGAATTTACATTGCATTAAGACGCAAGTGGTAAAATCATTCGCGCCATGATGCGTTGTCGTTGGGTATTAACAGTGTGGAAACGAAATACTCGCTGGGAAGATACGGATTGCCCGTGGAAACAAACGGATTGCCTGCGGAGATAATACAAACATTGTTTTTAGCCCCAATCGCAGATTATAACCGGTTGCCCAGGCTGATTGGTTGTTGTTGTTTGCATGCGTAGCGGAAAACTGCGAATTGCGAATGACAGTAGCACAAAACAACAGAGAGGGCGACACCGCATGTGTTGGTGTCGCCCTCTCTTGTATGTTACCTGCAATCGCAGCAAGTTATTTTATTATGCCTTCCCCGACGAATATTTTCTTCAGTGCCTGCACGCCGCGCTCCACCTGCTCCTCCGTGTGGGTTGCCATGAGCGCGAAGCGTACCAAAGTGTCCTGCGGCGCACATGCCGGAGGTATCACCGGGTTGATGAACACGCCGTTGTCGTAAGCCAGTTTCGTGACGAGGAATGTTTTCTCCACATCGCGCACGTACAGCGGTATGATCGGGCTTTCGGTCTCTCCTATCTCGAAGCCCTCCTCGCGGAAACGTCGCAGCGCATACCTTGTCACCTTCCACAGGTGCTCCATGCGCTCCGGTTCCTTGCGTATTATGTGCAGAGCCTCCATTGCTGCAGCTGTGGCGGCAGGCGAGTTGCTCGCGCTGAAGATATATGTGCGGCAGGTGTGGCGCAGGTAGTTTATCGTGTCGAAGTCGGCCGCCACGAAGCCTCCTATGCTCGCAAGGCTCTTTGAGAAAGTTCCCATTATGATGTCAACATCGTCGGTTACACCGAAATGGTCGCATACGCCGCGGCCTTCACGACCGAAGACCCCAAGGCCATGTGCTTCGTCAACATAAATGCTCGCGTTGTATTTCTTCTTCAGCCGGACTATTTCAGGAAGGTTTGCCAGGTCGCCCTCCATCGAGAACACCCCGTCAACGACAATCAACTTGATGGATTCCGGACGGCATTTCTGCAACTGCTTTTCCAAGTCAGCCATGTCGTTGTGCTTGAATTTCATGCATGTGGCGAACGATAGCCGTCTGCCATCAACGATTGAAGCATGGTTGCGGTCGTCACATATAATGTAATCCTCGCGCCCACAGACATTAGCCAGCACCCCTGAGTTTACGGAGAAACCTGTCGAGAACACCAGAGCATCCTCCTTGCCCTCGAACTCGGCAAGTTCCTTCTCGAACCTGACGTGCAGGTCAAGCGTTCCGTTAAGGAAACGGCTCCCGGCGCATCCCGTACCGTATTTGTCTATCGCAGCCTTCGCCGCCGCCTCCACACGCGGGTCGCCTGTCAGACCAGTGTAGGCGTTGCTTCCGAACATCAGGACATGATGGCCTCCCATGTTCACCTCAGTGCCTTGTTTGCCTACTATTTCCTTGAAATATGGATAAACGCCGGCAGTCATGAATTTCTGCGGTTCACGGTATTTCTTGAATTTTTCTTGTAATAGTCCCATTTATGTAATTTAAGAGTAGGTTGCCCACTTAATTCAATTCAGGCTGCAAAGATACAAAAAAAATCAATCCGATTATGTTTTCTTTCGTAGAAAGTTACATTTTAATTAAATTTATAATACAACATGATTGACTTTCAACCCAATTGTACTAAATTTGCAACACAAACCATGATGAAGGAAATAACATTCATAATGAATCCCATTTCCGGCACAGGAAGCAAAAACGGGCTGCCGGAACTTATAGACAGGTGCATCGACAAAGGCAAGTTCAACTATGACATTGCCTTTACCGAGCGTGCAGGACATGCCACGCAGCTTGCCACAGAGGCTGTGGCCAAGGGCAAGGACATCGTGGTTGCAGTGGGAGGCGACGGCACGGTGAACGAGATTGGCCGGGCACTGGCTCACACCGGCACGGCCATGGCGATACTGCCGTGCGGCTCGGGCAACGGGCTGGCACGCCACCTGATGCTTCCGATGAACCTGAAAAAATCCATAGAGACAATAAACCGCTGCGTGATACACGAACTTGACTACGGGGTGATAAACGGCATGCCTTTCTTCTGCACATGCGGCATGGGCTTTGATGCCTTCGTCAGCATGAAGTTCGCCGAGGCCGGGAAGCGCGGGCCGATAACATACGTCGAGAACGTGCTGCGCGAGGGGCTGCGCTACAAGCCAGAGACGTATATAATAACCGATGAAAGCGGGACAAAACATCACAAGGCCTTTCTCATATCGTGTGCCAACGCGTCGCAATATGGCAACAACGCATACATCGCCCCGCAGGCATCAATGAGCGACGGGATGCTCGACGTGATAATAATGGAGCCATTCGACGTGTTCGATGCGCCACAGATAAGCATCGACCTGTTCGCGAAAACGATAGGAAACAACAGCAAGATAAAGATGCTCAAGGCGAGCCGGCTGCTGATAAAGCGGCAGCACGAAGGTTACATACACTACGACGGCGACCCCATTCTGACTGGGAAGGAAATCGAGGTGCATGTTGAGCACAAAGGGATAAAGATTGTTGTGAACCCTGATGCCGACAAGTCGAAGCGCAGGCCGGCAAGAGTGGTGAATGCGTTGAGCGAGGCATTCAACACCCTCCGGGACGACATGAACAGCAACCGCAGGTCAATCCTCGCACTCAACAAAAAGATACTCCGCAGGCTGAACAGCATTTGACCGCACGCTAGAATCCTTCCACGCACATGCCACCACACGGCTGCGGCACACTCCCTGAGTGACCGTTGTCAGTATGCGCGCCGGGCGAAAATCTTTGTCCCAACACGAACCATGGTTGACCGGCACTCAACGGCTACGGCATAGTCGTTGCTCATTCCCCACGAACGCTCACAGAAGCGGTCGTCATCACGGAAATACTCTGCCTTCACCTCATCGAAGAAGTCTGCCGCCAGCAGCATCTCTCGCCTTATCACATCTTTGTCATCAACGTTGCTCGCCATCATCATCAGCCCACATATTGCCACGTTGTCCAGTGCGCGCCACTCGCCGGCGGCGAGCATCCCTCGGCAGGCATCGAGCGAGAAACCATATTTTGTCTCCTCCTCAGCGATGTGTAGCTCGAGCAACACCTTTATAACGCGGTCGTTTTTCTTTGCGTGCTTGTCTATTTCCCTGAGCAACTTGAATGAATCAACGGCATCAATCATCGAAATGTATGGCGCGATGTATTTCACCTTGTTAGTCTGCAAATGCCCTATGAAATGCCACTCGATGTCTTTCGGCAGCACTTCCACCTTCTGCCTTATCTCCTGCTCGTGGCTCTCGCCGAAAATCCTCTGCCCCACAGCGTATGCCTCCTCTATGTCCTCCACAGGGTGGTACTTGCTAACAGCCACGAGTTTCACGCCGGCAGGCAGTTCTGCCAGCACGCTTTTCAGATTTTCCCTGACGTTTTTTTCCATTTTGCTTGTCAAATTTACAGGATTAAAACATTATGTTTCCTTCCGTGCGTGATGCCACGGAATTTCCCCAGGACAGTGCGGATGCGCCTGTCATTGCTCGTATTCGGGCTTGTCATCGCCTTCTTCCTCAGCCTTGTCCTTTGGCACAGTGTATTCATACACGTCCATGATCAACGTTTCCGACAGCCCCACGACAACATAGTCGTTCATTGTCGTCCCCATAACGGCATTTATGTTCTTCAGTGCCGACTCCAGCGACGCGCCCTGCACGAGGTAGCTCACGGCAGACCTCTTTTCCTTGCCGCTCTTCTCGTCTATGATTATGAACTGCAGCCTGGCCCTGAACCACCTGTCGTCCGACGGTGCGTCGCTGAAGAAAATCTCACCGTATGTTGCAGGCCGTATGCTCCTCACCTCGAAATCGCCGCTTATGTAACTCGACATCTCCTCAGTGATGCGCTGCTCGGCCTCGGTGAAACTGAGCGCGTCAACGACATACAACTCGCTGACCTTCTTCTGCTGGCCGTCATCCATTATCTTTTCAAAACTCACTTTTGTCTCGAACCATTTTGTAACTCTGCTTCTCATATTCTCGATTTTATTATTGAATGTGGGATTTCAAACGGCAAAAGTAATGAATAATCCATAGCACGCCAAAAATAAACCCACTTTATTTTCCATAAAAGGAAAAAACAACAAAAGCGCACATTTTAACTTGGAATATTTCTTTTTCTAAAAAATATTCCGTATTTTTGCGACAGAATCAAATAAAGTAATGCAAGAACAATAACCATTAAAACAACACTGAAATGAAAAAAACTCTTTTAATAACAATCGCAATGCTCGCGACAATAAGCGTACATGCACAGACAATACGCAAGGGAGACAGTTTCTTCGACGGCCAGACACTTTACACATGCCAGGAAATACGCATGGGGAATGTCGCCTACTTGGTTGGCAACGACTACTCTGAGCTTACCCTGAAAAAAGAAGGCAAAAAGCCGGGAATGTACATTCTCGTACCAAGCCGGCAGGGTGAAGATGCGCCATTCGGCGCGCAGTTCGGATGGCGGGTGCAGTATATCAGGCAGGAAGGCATGTATTTCCTTGCCGTGAGAAACAACAACAACAACATCGTATGGACAATGGTGCTTACGCCAGACAAAATAGAGTACTGCCTGGAACAAAACCGCAGTTGGAAGGAAGCAAGCACGCTGGATATTTCCACATACCTTATGAACCGAGACCAAGTCAGAGACATTCCGAAAGATGCTCTGCGAATAATGCGCAACACGATACTCGCAAGGCATGGCTACCGGTTCAATTCACCGGATCTGGCGGAGTACTTTTCCAGAAAGGCATGGTACAAACCACGAGCAAACAACAACTCCATACGCCTGAGCATAATAGAGCAGACAAACATCGAACTGATCAAAGCAGAGGAGGCAATGCCAAATTCGCAACGGAATTGCAACGAGGAAGACTTTGACTACAGCAAAATAGATTATTGACGTTCTGACAGTTGAACATATTGCAGACAATCATTGTCATGCCCAACATGATTTCGTACCATTGCAAGCTACTCCTGGCGGACAGTCCGGTTGTCTGAACCCGCCATTAAGCAAAAGCGTGGCGGAATAAATGAATACTTGTAAGTTCCGTACAAGCGGCAAAGACGTGCAGGCAACATAATGCGGCAAGAACGGAGTTGCCGTTTGCAAAAAACACCTTTATTACCGTCGCATTGCCATTCCACGCCACAAAAACGGCACGGATTATTTGGCATTTATGCCAATAAGTCGTAATTTTGCAAGTTGAAAACATGAACTTCGCTTTATACACCGCAAGGAAAATTTACAACGACAAGGGCGACAGACGAAAGGTGAGCCGCCCCGCGATAAGGATTGCCACGGCAGGAGTGGCGATAGGACTTGCCGTGATGATCGTAAGCGTCAGCGTTGTGCTGGGCTTCAAGCACACCATAAGGGACAAGGTGATCGGCTTCGGCAGCCACATAACAGTGACCAATTTCCTCGCGCTACAGGACGACCGACCCTACCCCATCTCGATGAACGACAGCATAATGGAAGCCATTAAAAGCATCGACGGAATAAAGCATGTGCAGAGATATGCCATGAAACAGGGCATACTGAAGACCGAAAACGACTTCATGGGCGTTATGTTCAAAGGCGTGGCGGAGGACTATGACACCACATTCATACACGACAACCTCGTGGAGGGCGCAGTGCCGAAGTTCAGCTCGGAGGCCGGGAGCAACAAGATACTAATATCGAAGACAAACGCAGACAAACTCGGACTGAAGTCCGGCGACAGGGTTTTCGCATATTTCATAAATGGAAACGACGTGAGGGCGAGGCGGTTCAACGTCGCCGGCATATACCAGACCAACCTGACGAAATTCGACAACGCGATTTGCTTCTGCGACCTTTACACCGCCGTGAAACTAAACAACTGGGAAAAGGATCAGGCAAGCGGCGCGGAAATAACCGTTGACAACTACGACAGACTCGCCACCGTGGAAAAGACCATCGTCAAGAGAGTGAACCGCACAACCGACAGGCATGGCGAGACCTACTCATCGGCGACTGTTGAACAGTTGAATCCGCAGATATTCACATGGCTCGACCTGCTCGACCTGAACGTGTGGATCATCCTTGCGCTGATGGTGTGCGTGGCAGGCATAACTATGATTTCGGGCCTGCTAATAATAATACTTGAACGGACGAACATGATTGGCGTGATGAAGGCACTCGGAGCGCGCAACAGGACTATACGGCACACCTTCCTGTGGTTCGCCGTATTCATCATCGGCAAGGGGATGCTGTGGGGCAATGTCATAGGGATAGGACTTACGGCACTTCAGTATTTCACCAGCATAGTGTCGCTCGACCCAACGACATACTATGTGAACACGGTGCCGGTTGAATTTGACATGCCATTGATTGCCACAATAAACATAGCCACGCTCATCGTATGCGTAGCAGCACTGATAGCACCAAGCCATCTCGTATCATTCATACACCCGGCAAAGTCCATGAGATACGAATGACCGCAACTGGACGATGTCCGTTTATTCCTTTTTCTTGTTCTAAACATGCAGTTTACAATCAATAAGGGATAATTATATACATAACGGCCACAAATAATGCACAAAACATTTGCAAATGAGCAAATAAGAACTTACCTTTGCACAAAATTTAGTCGACTGTGCAACGCAAGCACAAAAAACCTGAATGTTTTTAGAGATATGGAAATTCCTAAATTCAACTCGATAATTCAGAAAAGCATAATCGAGAATTGGGACATGGATGCCCTCACAGACTACAAGGGCGTTACGTTGCAATACAAAGATGTGGCTCGTAAAATCGAGAAACTGCACATAATGTTCGAGAGCAGCGGAGTGAGGAAAGGTGACAAGGTGGCGATGTGCGGACGGAACAGCGCAAACTGGGCCGTGGCATTCCTTGCAACACTGACATACGGAGCCGTGGCAGTGCCGATACTTCACGAGTTCACGCCTGACCAGGTGCATAACATCGTGAACCACTCGGAGGCGAAACTGCTGTTCGCGGGAGACGTCATGGCACCGATGCTGGACGCCACGAAGATGCCGGGACTCGAGGGAATAATCTACATTCCGGACTATTCGCTCGTGCTGTCGCGAACCGAAAGACTGACATACGCACGGGAACACCTTAACGAAATGTACGGACGCAAATACCCCAAGTATTTCAGGAAGGAACATGTCGACTACTATGTGGAACAGTCACCTGACGAACTGGCACTAATAAACTACACGAGCGGAACAACGGGTTTTTCCAAAGGAGTGATGATCCCGTACCGCGCGCTGTGGAGCAACTACGACTTTGCCATGGATGTTATTGGCAAAAAACACGTCAAGCCTGGGTCAAACACGCTCAGCATACTCCCGATGGCACACATGTACGGCATGTCGTTCGAGTTCATTTTCGAGTTCCTGAACGGTTGCCACATCTTCTACCTAACAAGAGTCCCGTCACCGGCAATCATAGCAAAGGCCTTTGCCGACGTAAGACCGTCGATAGTGGTCTCCGTCCCGCTTATCATTGAGAAAATAATAAAGAAAAAAGTGTTCCCGAAACTACAGAACCACCGCATGAGATTGCTTATGAACATGCCGGTGATTAACAAGAAGGTCAGGGAAAAAATATGTGAGCAGATGGTAAACTCGTTCGGCGGCAACTTCTACGAGATAATCATCGGGGGGGCAGCCTTCAACCGTGACGTCGAGAAATTCCTGCAAGAGATTGGCTTCCCGTACACCGTGGGCTACGGCACTACAGAGTGCGCGCCGATTATATGCTACAGCGACTGGAAACACTTCGTGCCGGGGAGCTGCGGCAAGGCCGTGAAGAACATGGAGGTGAAGATTGATAGCAGCATGCCGGAAGTAGTGCCGGGAGAAATCCTCACACGCGGCCCTAACGTAATGCTGGGATACTACAAGAACGAGGAGGCCACGAGAGAGGCCATAGACAGCGAGGGATGGCTCCACACCGGCGACCTCGGCACAATGGATTCCGACGGAAACGTCTTCATAAAGGGACGCAGCAAGAACATGCTGCTCGGCGCAAACGGGCAGAACATATACCCCGAGGAGATAGAGGACAAACTGAACTCGATGCCGCTCGTTACGGAGAGCATCATCATACAAAAGGACGAAAAACTCATCGGACTGGTTTATCCGGACTACGATGAGGTGAAGAACATCGGACTGTCGAAGGATGAGCTTGACAGCATCATGGAACAGAACAGACAGGAACTGAACTCCGCCATGCCGGCATACAGCAAGATTTCGACGATAAGACTCTATGATGAGGAGTTCGAGAAGACACCGAAAAAAAGCATAAAGCGTTTCCTGTACCAGGGCTGAAAGGACACCACCTGACGTTTTCATACAAAAAGCGGGCGGGGCTGCCGTAACATCACGGCAATCCCGCCCACTCTGTATGTTCAGGCTTGTGGGGCTTGTCCCTCCCCATCAAGTCCAGCCATTCATCTCTTTGTCACACCAGTGATGAGCCGCTGGAGCGTCTCCTTGGCATCTCCAAGCTCGAGATAAACGCCGTGGTCGCGGGTGTAAAGCGGATTTTCCACACCTGCATAACCCGGCTTTAGGTCATAGTTGCATATCACCACCTCCGGAGCCTCGTCAACACTGAGCACCGGCATACCGTAAATCGGCGTTCCCTCGGCGTTGCGTGCCGCAGGGTTCAGAACGTCGTTTGCCCCGATGACCACGACAGCGTCAACGTTCTTGAAGTCGTCATTGATCTGGTCCATCTCATACAGTTTCTCGTATGGAACGTCTGCCTCTGCAAGAAGCACGTTCATGTGACCGGGCATACGTCCTGCCACCGGGTGTATGGCGAAACGCACCTCCGTGCCACGGCTCTCGAGCAAGTCGGCAAGTTGCTTCACCTTATGCTGCGCCTGAGCCAGTGCCATGCCATATCCGGGAACTATTATAACACGCTTTGCGGCGGCGAGAACCTTGTCGGCGGAAGGTGCTTCGCCGTCTCCCGAGGGTGCTGCCTCTATCTGGCCATCAAGCACTTTCACCCTGTCTTCCAGTTTTGCAACGATGGCCTCCAGTTGCTTTACTCTTTCTTCTAATTTCATTACTCTTATTATTAGTTCTTTGTTTTCTTCCGAATTATCTGTTTCTTCAATCTTGCTGGGTGCTTTCCTGGCAGCACGCGGCACGAGGATGTTAATCAGGCTGCGGTTCATTGCCCGGCACATTATCTGTGTCAGCAACAGGCCCGATGCACCGACGATGCCACCTACGGCAACAAGGAAGATGTCGCTTATCGCCATACCTGCAATGGCACCTGCCACACCGGACAGGGAGTTGAGCAGGGAGATGGTTATTGGCATGTCCGCCCCACCGACGCGGATGGAGAACAACAGCCCGAACAGCGACGACGTTATGACACACGCCGCAATAACACTCAGACGGCTGTCCATCGTTCCCGCAACTATCAACCCGATTGTCAGCAGAAGGAAAATTACCGTCAGGGACGAATGCCACGGCCATATCACAGGCCGCTGTGACAGAACGCGGTGAAGTTTGCCAGCAGCAACGAGACTGCCGACGAGCGTCACCATACCCACGGCGATGGCAAGCATAGACGTGAGTAGCATGAACGGCATGTAGCCATTGGTGTTTATTGCCTCAATCTGCTCTGCGCTGAAGCCCACCTGCGTGGCAGAGAGCACGCCGACCAATGCCGAGGCGCCACCGCCGAGACCGTTGAACAACGCCACAAGCTGGGGCATCTGTATCATCTTAACGCGGCTGGCCATCATTCCGCCAATCAAAGCGCCAACGAGGATTGAAGGATAGATTGTCCACGCACTGGCGACACCACTGAAACAAAGTGTCGCGACGACACCGGCCAGCATGGCAAGGGCAGAGAGCAGATTGCCGCGCACTGCGCTACCCACCTTGCTCATCATCGATATACCTGCAAGCACGGCAACCGCCAGTACTGCACTGATTATGATTTGCACTGTTGCCATAGGTCAGTTCTTTTTCTTCTTGTTGAACATCTGAAGCATACGGTGGGTTATGCCGAATCCTCCGAAAACATTTATCGCCGCCAACACGATAGCAATACATCCCAAAAGCTGTACCAGGACACATTCGCCTCCGGCAACCTTGCCGCCTACGAGGGCAAAGCCGGTAGCCGTTATCGCACCCACTATCGTCACGCCCGACAGGGCATTCATGCCCGACATCAACGGAGTGTGGAGCAGGCTTGGCACATTCTTTATAATGAAATAGCCCGCTATCGTGCATGCAATGAATACGGCCACCAATATAAATGGATTAATCATTGTATGTCAAAGGTTTAACGTTATTTACAAACAGACAAGGGTTAAAGGCAGAGTGCCATGTGAAGATAACACTCGCACGGCATTTCGCCCTTAACCCCCTTATGTCAATATCGACTAAAGCCCCATTGCCTCGCGGGCACCGGCGTGAACGAGTTCACCGTCGATGCAGACAAGGCTCTTGTTGATCACTTCGTCCGTGCGGTCAAGGTTCACCTTGCCGTCCTTGACGAGATATTTAACAAGGTTGTACACGTTGTTTGCAAACATCCACGTGGAACTTGTTGGCAGCAAGCCCGGGATATTCTTCACACCCATCAGCGTAACGCCGTGTTTCTTCTCTATGCCTCCAGCCGGTGTCAGTTCGCAGTTGCCACCCTGGTCGATCGATATGTCAACGATTACGGAGCCGCGCTTCATGCCCTTCACCATTTCCTCTGTTATGATAATCGGAGCCACCTTGCCGGGGATAAGCGCAGAGCAGAACACAACGTCCATCTGCTTTATCGTGTCGTTGAGTTTCTCGCGCTCAACAACGAGAACATCGTCTGGCAGACGCTTTGCGTAGCCACCCTCGCCGACGGCGAGTTCTGCGGGAACACCCGTGTCGGCAACCTTTGCTCCGAGCGAGCTTGCGTTCTCGGCAGCCATCGGACGGATGTCGGCAGCGTATGTTATCGCGCCGAGACGCTTTGCCGTTGCCAATGCCTGAAGACCGGCAACACCGACACCGATAACCATCACCTTGGCAGGCTCTATCTTGCCGACAGCCGTGAACATCTGCGGCATGAAAGTGGTCAGGTGGTTCGCAGCCATAAGGATGCCCTTGTAGCCTGCGCAAGTGCTCATCGACGTCAGCGCGTCCAAGTTCTGAGCGCGTGAGATGCGGGGGATGCCATCGAGCGTGATTGCCGTCACGCCTTGCTTGGTGAGTTTCTTCACCATCTCGTGGTTCACCGGCGAAGCAGGGTGAATGAACGTTATGAGATACTGCCCCTTGTGCATCATCTCAACCTCGTGCTTGCCGAGCGCCTCGTTGAACAGAGGCTCCTTCACCTTGAGGATTATCTCAGCATTGTCATAGACCTCAGCCGGGCCGTCAACCATCTTGGCGCCAGCCTTGACATAGTCCTCGTCGTGATAGAGCGCGCCGTCGCCCGCCGACTTCTCCACAAGCACTTCAAAACCGTCTTTCACAAACTTACCCACAGTCTCCGGGGTAGCCGACACACGATCCTCGTCGTGCATGATTTCCTTTGGAATTCCAATAATCATAATTAAAGTTGATTTAAGATTAAACTTTCACGTGTATTTTGGTGTACAAAATTACTATTTTAATTCATTCGTTGTCACTTCACCAACTGTTTTGTTCTTCTTTTTAGTGATAATTAACTTATGGCAATCCAAGGTTATACACTTATTGCCGCTATTCCAACTGATTCCTGTACACAAAATCCAACGTATTGCCATCTTTGTCCTTCCATGCATGCCACCCGTTTTCGCTGCGGCCAAGGCAAAAAGACGCAGCAGTACTTGGACTATTAAAAGTTGTATCGGCATCAAGTTCCAACTTCCCATTACAAATATGCGTGTACTCATTTACCATTCTTTGACGCTTATCTTTCCATGTTAAAGAAGGAGTTGAGCTGTTTGCTATCGTACTGCCTTTCAAAATCGTAAATCCATTACTGTGATAGAAGCCACGAGCCTCACAGCCACGTCCTGCTGCGAAAAAGACATGCTCTTCCTTTGGCCTTGCAATGTCAAATATACTGCAACCAGTAAATGAAGTGAGAAACTTCACATCTTCAAAGAACTCGTCCATATCATCTTTCCTATACTCAGGCAGGTTTGGGGCTTTGGGTGTCTGTTTGTTTTCGTTAAGCACAAAAGTGTTTGAGGCCTTTGCCTCCTCTATCGCCTTGTATTCCAAATACTGCACATCAGCCTTGGTCATGGCTGCATCCTTGGATATAAACAGCAATGCTTTCTGCCAAAATGCTTTTTTGCTATCATGATCCCTTACCCGCTCGCGGAAATTCTCAGTCTCACCAATGTATGCCTTGGGCTTTGTCGTCTCATCCTCACCCAACAAGATATAGAAAGCGGGTGTCCGCAATTCATCTCGCTCGTTCAATATAGAAATATTGGAACGTGGAATCACATACATCTGGCAAATCTTATTACTGATAAATACATACTGTGTCCCTTTAGGATCAGCATCTATCAAATATGTTGTTACCGTCTTTCCCATAATTAATAATGAGTTACATGCCCTTGGAAAAAAAGATGTTCTTAGGTCTTGTTAATCCGCAAGCATTTTTATAACAAAAACACCCATGGGCTGCAATAAGAAGCCCAGTATATTTGCCATGTTTGGAAACTACAGTTGACTTAGTGAAATGAGCAAAAGCCAAGCAAGAAACCGAAATGACGCGTCAAAGATATAAAATAAAAACGAAAAAACATCAAATCTTTTTGCGAAATGTTTCCAGTCATGGAAATATGTATGTGTCTGCCTTCGGTAAAAGTCATCATAGTGAATGGGCAGTGGTCGACTCTGCGGTATACGATTTCAAGACAACGATTTCACATATTTTTTCATTGCGGCATCTTATAATTGAATTATTTTACCTAATTTTGCAGGGAATTTCGGAACGGGCACAGGCAAAGACCCGCATCAGTATAACAACAAGAATAACAATGAAATATATAATAGTACCAGACAGGAAAGAGCCCAAGCAACTGCCGTTCTACTTCGCCGTGGAGGAACATGTGGCGACAAAATACACCGATGACGACTATTTCTTCGCGTGGCAGGTGGAGCCGACGGTGATGCTCGGGCGCAACCAACTGATTGACAACGAGGTGAACGTGGAATACTGCCGCGACAACGGCGTGCATATCTTCCGGCGGAAAAGTGGCGGAGGATGTGTCTATGCCGACGATGGCTGCATACAGTTCTCGCACATCTCGTTCGCCGAGAGCGTTAACGTTGCCTTCGGCGAGTACATGAAGCGTGTGGCCGAGCTGCTGCAGGGCATAGGCATCGACGCGCAACTGTCAGGGCGAAACGACATTCTCGTGGGCGGCAGGAAAGTGGCGGGCAGCGCGTTCTACCGCCTGAGGAAACGCAGCGTGCTGCACAACACCGTGCTTTTCGACACACGCCTCGAGCATCTGTCGAAGGCGCTCACGCCATCGCACGAGAAACTGCAGAGCAAGGGAGTGCAGTCGGTGAGCCAGAGGGTTGAGAACATCGGGAGCCACACAAACATGTCGATAGCCGAGTTCATGGCCTACGCACGCAGGTATATGTGCGGCACGGAGGAACTTGTGCTTACAGACGATGACATGGGCGAGATAGCACGCATAGAGAAGGAACTGGCATCAGACAACTTCGTGTATGGCAAGAACCCCAAGTTCACAGAGATGAGGAAAAAGAGATTTGCAGACATAGGGACGCTGGAGGCAAGAATAGAACTGAAGAACAATGTGATAACAGACATGAACTTTGCCGGCGACTTCTTCCTCACGGGCGACCTTGACCGCGAACTGATCGACGTGCTGCACGGCGTGCCGTTCACGCGCGAGGCGGTGGAAGCGAGGCTCAACGGCACAGACCTGTCTGCGATCATACGCGGGCTGACCCTGCCGAGGCTGCTGCGGCTGCTCTTCGGACGGCCGCCACACGTCAGCAAGCCCGACTGGCTGAAAATCGACCTCACGTCAACACACGACTACGGCGAGACGGCAAGCGTCATCGCGAAGCACCACCTCAACACGATATGCACGAGCGGCCTCTGCCCAAACCGCACCGAGTGCTGGGCGGCACGCACGGCGACCCTGATGATCGGGGGGAACGTATGCACGCGGAAATGCAAGTTCTGCAACACGCAGACCGGAAAGCCAGGACGGCTCGACCCAGACGAGCCGAAAAACGTGGCAGAATCGGTAAAGGCTCTCGGACTGCGCTATGCCGTGATAACATCGGTTGACCGCGACGACCTCGACGACTACGGCGCGGCGCACTGGGTGGAAACGATAAGGTGCATAAAGAAGGAGAACCCGGACACGATACTTGAGGTGCTGATACCCGACTTCATGGGCGACCGTGACCTCATTTCGATGGTCATGGCGGAACGCCCCAACGTGGCCGGACACAACATGGAGACCGTGCGGCGGCTGACGCCGGGCGTGCGCAGCGTGGCACAATACGACCGCAGCCTCGACGTTCTGGCGGCGATAACCGAGTCGGGGGTGATGGCGAAGACCGGGTTCATGGTGGGACTGGGCGAGACCGAGGAGGAGGTGGAGCAACTGATGGACGACATCCTCGCCACAGGCTGCCGCCGCCTGACCATCGGACAGTACCTGCAACCAACGTCTAAACACCTGCCCGTGGCGGAATACGTCACGCCGGAGCAGTTCGCCAAATACAAGCAGACGGCACTGAAGAAGGGCTTCAAATTCGTGGAGAGCGGCCCGCTCGTGCGCTCATCATACCATGCCGGGCGCGCGTTCGCCACAAAATAGCAGTCGGCCAACCGCATACCAGCCGCAGACTGATGCCCTTCCGCAACGCAAATTCGGCGTATTTGGTCAGTAAATTCGGCGTATTTGGTCGGTAAATTCGCCGTATTTGGTCGGTAAATTCGCCGTATTTACTTTGTTGGAACACACCAAACGCCATGCGAGTGAGTGCCAACTGTAAATCAAAACCCGGGGAACGGAAATTCCCCGGGTTTTGATTTTATGGCTTGCATCAAGTCACAATGCATGCCAGTGCCTTTTACGGCCACAACATGCCGGTCTCTTTGGCGGCAAGTGCGGCTATTCCTCCGCGCCGCAGCTGGCGACCTTGAAACTGTCGAGGTCTTCTGACCTGAAGTTCCTTATGTATGCCGACTTGCCGAGTACGCTCTCCTCCGTCATGCGCACATACACCTCTGCCGACTTGCCGAACAGTTCCGGCGCGCGTGCCGCATCCTCGATCAGCAGCAGCGACATTATTATCTCGGCAGTCATGTCATAAAGACGACGCGCGAGGAAGTCCTGCGCCTCCTGGTTTCCAAGTTCCTTGACGCGGTTGAGCGACTCCTCATACAAACCGACGAGGGTCTCCACGCGCGACTTCAGTGCGGCATCAGTGCCCTCGGCGGGCAGCCCGGCAAGCATCTCCTTTATTATACCGGGCAGCGTGCCGTTGGTGATATAGCGTATCGCGGCAACCACCTGCAACTGCGTCGTGCCTTCATAAATGGAGAAGATGCGCGCATCGCGGTACAGACGCTGGCACTTGTACTCCATGATGAAGCCCGAACCACCGTGTATGGAGATGGCGTCGTATGCGTTCTGGTTGGCATACTCCGAGTTCATTCCCTTTGACAGGGGCGTGAAAGCATCGGCAAGGCGGTTGTATCTCTTCATCTCCGCACGCTCCTCGGGAGTGAGCTTGCGGTCGCGCTGTATGTCCTCGAGGCACTTGTATATATCGACATACATCGCCGTCTGGTACAGCAGCGAGCGGCCGGCGTCGAGCTTTGCCTTCATGCGGCTTAGCATGTCATATACCGCCGGGAAGTTGACGATTTTCTCTCCGAACTGCGCCCTCTCCCTGGCGTATGCCAATCCCTCGTTGTAAGCCTCCTGCGACACGCCCACCGACTGCGCCGCTATGCCGAGGCGCGCGCCGTTCATCAGGGCCATGACATATTTGATAAGCCCCATGCGCGTGCTTCCGCACAGTTCGGCTCTTGCGTTCTTGTAAGTCAACTCGCACGTCGGGCTGCCGTGTATGCCAAGTTTGTTCTCTATGTGGCGCACGTCCACGCCGCCGTCGCGCTTGTCGTAGATAAACATCGACAGTCCGCGCCCGTCGCGAGTGCCCTCTTCCGAGCGCGCCAGGACGAGGTGTATGTCGGAGTCTCCGTTGGTTATGAAACGCTTCACTCCGTTGAGCCTCCAGCACTTCTCCTCCTCGTCGTATGTGGCCTTCAGCATGACGCGCTGCAGGTCGGAGCCGGCATCCGGCTCGGTGAGGTCCATCGACATCGTCTCTCCTGCGCAGATGCGCGGTATATACCTGTCGCGCTGCTCGTCGTTGCCGAACTCATAGAGTGTGTCGATGCACGACTGCAGGCTCCAGATGTTCTGGAAGCCGGCATCGGCTGCGGATATTATCTCGCTTAGCATTGAGAAGGTGATGTTCGGCACGTTCAGTCCGCCGTACTTGCGTGGCATTGACACGCCCCACAGCCCGGCCTTCCGTGTGGCCTCGATGTTCTCCAGCGTCTTCGAGGCATACACCATGCGCTTGTTCTCGAGGCGCGGTCCCTCGATGTCAACATCCTCGCTGTTCGGCTCGATAATGTTTGCGGCGATGTCGCCTGTAATGTCAAGAATCTGCTTGTAGTTCTCTATGGCGTCCTCGTGGTCCACGGGGGCATAGTCGAACTGGGCGGCATCAGCAAATCCCTTTTCCTTGAGTTCCACGACCCTTTTCATCAACGGGTGATGAAGGTGGAACTCCAATTCCGGATGGTCACTATAATAATTTGCCATAATAAAATCCTATTTACTGTTCTCTTTGTAATATTTTATGAGTTTAGGCACGACCTCCTCCACCTTGCCTACAATAACATAGTCGGCAATGCGGTTTATCGGCGCGTCAGGATCTGAGTTCACCGAAATGATTATGCCCGAGTCCTGCATCCCGGCGATGTGCTGTATCTGCCCGGAGATGCCGCAGGCGATGTACACCTTCGGGTGGACGGTGACACCCGTCTGCCCTATCTGGCGGTCGTTGTCGCAGAACCCCGCATCGACGGCGGCGCGGCTGGCGCCCACCTCGCCGTGAAGTTCCTTGGCAAGGCTGAAAAGTATGTCGAAGCCTTCCTTCGAGCCCATGCCGTAGCCACCGGCGACGACGATTGGCGCGCCCTTGAGGTTGTGCCTTGCAGCCTCGACTTGGCGGTCGAGCACCCTCACTACTCCTGCAACGGCCATGTCAACATATCCCTTCACGTCGGGGTAAACCACCTCACGGCGTGCCTCGCCGTCATACACGGCCTTCTGCATCACGCCACTGCGCACCGTCGCCATCTGCGGGCGATGGTCGGGGTTGACGATTGTGGCAACTATGTTTCCGCCGAAAGCCGGGCGTATCTGGTAGAGAAGGTTCTTATAAACTTTTTTCTCCTTCTTTTCCTCATAGTCACCGATCTCAAGTTCGGTGCAGTCTGCCGTCAGTCCGCTGGTGAGCGATGACGACACCCTCGGTCCGAGGTCGCGTCCGATCACTGTTGCGCCCATCAGGCAAATCTGCGGTTTTTCCTCCTTGAACAGGCTCACGATGATGTCGGTGTGCGGTGCGGAGGTGTATGGGAAGAGCCCCTCTGCATCGAAGACGAACAATTTGTCAACTCCATACGGCAGTATCTGCTCCTCCACCTTGCCCTTTATGCCTGTGCCGATTGCCACGGCGTGCAGCTCCACGGCAAGCTGGTTGGCAAGTTTGCGGCCTTTTGTGAGCAATTCCTGTGAGACCTCGGCAACTTCCGTCCCCTCAATTTCTATATATACAAAAACGTTATTCATAACTTATCCGATGATTTTTTCTGCGAGTAATTCCTTTATCAGACTGTCGATGTCGCTGTCGCTTGCTGTCAGTGTCTTGCTCTCCTTGGCCTGGAACACGATGTTCCTGACGGCCTTCACCTTCGTCGGCGAGCCAGCCAGTCCGCACTGTGCCGCATCGCCGTCAACGTCTGCCACGCTCCACTCGTTCAGCGTGAGGTATGGGCGTTCCTCGTAGAGTTTGTCATACGGCGTTCCATCCTTTGGCCTTTCCATAGGACAGGTGGCCCGCTTGTACTTCATAACCAGCTTTGCGTTTGCCGGCCGGCACGGTGCGGCGCTTCCGTTCACCGTTATCACCACCGGCAGCGGAGCCTCCACGGTCTCCACCCCGCCGTCGATGTGGCGGCGTATCGTGGCCTTGCCGTTTTCTATCTTCAGTATCTCCTCTGCGTATGTCACCTGGTTAAGCCCGAGTTTCTGCGCCACCTGCGGCCCCACCTGGGCGGTGTCGCCGTCGATGGCCTGCCGCCCGCCGAGCACGATGTCAACATCGCCGATCTTCCTTATCGCCGTGGCAAGGGCATAACTCGTGGCGAGCGTGTCCGCACCGGCAAAGAGACGGTCGGTGAGAAGCCATCCGGTATCTGCGCCCCGGTACAATCCCTGGCGTATTATCTCGCCGGCACGCGGCGGCCCCATGGTAAGCACCCCCACGGTTGAGCCAGGGTTCTGCTCCTTAAGGCGCAGAGCCTGCTCCAGGGCGTTCAAGTCTTCGGGATTGAAGATGGCCGGGAGCGCAGCGCGGTTGACTGTACCCTCGGCAGTCATTGCGTCCTTGCCGACATTGCGTGTGTCGGGAACTTGCTTGGCAAGTACAACGATTTTCAATTTCATAAAACAAATAAATAATATAACAATATCTTTTTCAAGGGTGCAAAGTTAATCTTTTTTTACCGCGCAGCAAAAAAAACGCAATTAAAAAATGCACATACGGCATTGTGGTGTGCACACAACAAGGCATTTGTGCATGTTTTCGCACGGCCGCATACGGCCGACGTGGTGATGCGGCAACGGCAGGTGCCGCGAAAAAAAACATTAATTAGATGTAACACTTACGAAAATGTGGCTGAAAAATTATAGTATTTCATTCTATTTTCGTAATTTTGCAGCGTGATAAGAATGTAACGATCAAGAATAAAACCACGATATTTAAAATGAAGAAAATCGCATTCGCGCTACTGGCAGCCGCAGCGTTGTTGGCGACAACAAGCTGCAACAATGTAGAGACATACGCCGAGAAGATGGACAGAGAGAACGACGCCATAAAAATATTCCTTAAGAAAAAAGGCATAAAGACCATAAGCGAGGCACAGTTCGAGCAGCGTGGGTTCATGACAAACGTGTCAGACAACGAATACGTTCTTATAAACTCGTCAGGGGTTTATATGCAAATAGAGCGCAAGGGTTGCGGAGAGCCTATAAAGGACGGAGAGGTGGCGACGCCGGTGCTGTGCCGGTTCACCGAGACAAACATACTGACAGACTCGCTGCTCCTCGACAACAGGCTTTACAACTACCTGTCGGCACTGCCTGACAAGATGTTCGTGACGAACACGAGCGGCACGTTCACCGCCTCGTTCGACACCAACAACAGCCTCATGTATCAGGTATATGGCAGCGCGTCGGTGCCGTCGGGATGGCTAACACCGCTGCCGTACATAAACATCGGAAGGCAGAAAAGCAAAGGGGACGAGATTGCCAAGGTGAACCTCATCGTGCCTCACTCACAGGGACAGAGCTATGCCACCTTAGGGGTATATCCATGTTTCTACACAATAACATACGAGAGAGGCTTGTAAAATCCGCGAGAAAAGCATTGACAACAACATAACGCAACAGGAAATGACTCTGATAAAATCAATTTCGGGCATACGGGGAACGATTGGCGGCGCGACCGGCGACACGCTGAACCCGTTGGACATCGTCAAGTTTGTGACGGCATACGCCACGTTCATCAAGAGCAGGCGACGTCCCGGGGCAACGGGCAAGATTGTCGTTGGCAGGGACGCGCGAATTTCCGGCGAAATGGTGAAGAACGTTGTGTGCGGGACACTGATGGGCTTCGGCTACGATGTGATCAACATCGGGCTCGCCTCCACACCGACGACCGAGCTCGCCGTGCGCATGTCCGATGCCGACGGAGGGATAATAATAACCGCGAGCCACAACCCGAGACATTGGAACGCGCTGAAACTGCTAAACCACGATGGTGAGTTCCTGAACAAGGAAGACGGCGGCGAGGTGCTGCGCATTGCCGGTGAGGAGGATTTCGAATATGCCGACGTTGACCACCTGGGCAAATACACAGAGGATGACTCATTCGACCAGAAGCACATCGATGCCGTGCTGCGACTGCCATACGTTGACCGCGAGGCGATACGCAAGGCACGCCTCAACGTTTGTGTTGACTCGATAAACTCGGTGGGCGGCGTGATCCTGCCAAAACTGCTCGAGCAACTGCGCGTGTCATACAAGTTACTGAACGGCAGGCCGGACGGCGACTTCGCACACAACCCGGAGCCTTTGGAGAAGAACCTCGGGGGCATAATGGACGAGATGAGAAGCGGCCACTACGACCTCGGCATCGTTGTCGACCCCGACGTTGACCGCCTGGCATTCATCTGCGAGGATGGCAGTATGTTCGGCGAGGAATACACCCTGGTGTCCGTGGCAGACTATGTGATGTCGAGAATGGCGGAAGAGGGCAAAACAGCACCCGTGACGGTGAGCAACCTGAGCAGCACGCGCGCGCTGCGCGACGTGACAGAAACCCGGGGCGGCAGCTACCATGCGTCAGCCGTGGGCGAGGTGAACGTCACCACGAAGATGAAAGAGGTGGGCGCGGCTATCGGAGGCGAAGGGAACGGTGGCGTGATATACCCGGACTGCCACTATGGCCGCGACGCGCTCGTGGGCATAGCACTGTTCCTCAGCCTGCTGGCACGCAAGGAGACAAAGGCCTCAAAGCTGCGCAGGACGTTCCCGCAGTACTTCATCGCCAAGAACCGCATTGACCTCACGCCGCAGACCGACGTTGACGCGATACTCGAGAAAGTGAAGTCCATTTACTCAAACGAGCAGGTGAACGACATCGACGGCGTGAAGATTGACTTTGCCGACTCGTGGGTGCACCTGCGCAAGAGCAACACAGAGCCGATAATCCGCGTTTACAGCGAGGCGCCGACGATGGAACAGGCAGACGCGCTCGGCAAGAAAATCATGCAGGTGGTCTATGACATGCAGTGACGGCGGCACATGCCCGTCGCGGACATAATAATATATAAGGTGGCAGCAGGCAAGGCTGTCACCTTTTTTCCTTACAACCATCGCCCGTTGTCACGAAAGGATTATCCCTGTGGAAACGAGAAGCCCGTATGCGAACATGTTGCGCGCCGTCTCGCCAAGGACGGCATTCAGCGCGGCTCCCTTGCCAATCCTCTTCATCTTCATGTAAGAACCGTGGTGCAGGAACAGGTAAGGGAAAGGAAGCCACGCAGCGACCACATACCCGTATGCCACGAACACTGCCCCGGCAAGGAAGGCCACAATCCCGAGCGCGAGGTAGAGATGGCGGCTCGCCTGCTCCCCGAGGCGCACGCACAACGTGATTTTACCGGCGCGGCGGTCGTTGTCGATGTCGCGGTAATTGTTCACCACGAGCAGCGTGTCTATCACCAGTCCGCAAGCAAGCGCGGCAACAATGACGCACACCGTCAGCCCGCGTGTCTCGACATAGTAAGTGGCACACACCGGGACAAGCCCGAAAAACACGATGACAAGCACATCGCCCAGCCCGTGATAACTGAGGTGGGTGGTGTAAAGGAAGCAGAACGCCACACACACGGCACCGACAAGCAGCATCCAGGCTCCTCCGTAGAAAATCAGAGGCAGCCCGATGAGGCAGGCCATTCCTGTGGCAAGCGCGATGGCAACGCGCATCGCACCGACGCTCACCCACCCCTGCGCACACGCACGCTCCGGACCGAGGCGCGTCTCGTCGTCATTGCCACGCACGAAGTCGAAATAATCGTTGATGAAATTGGCGTCTATCTGCATGACAAATGCGAACAGCACGCACAGCAACGCCGGCAACACGGCGAAAGTGCCGGCAGCACGGAGGTCGGAATATGCCATCGCCAGGCCTATCACCACCGGCACGGCAGCCCCCGAAAGCGTCTTTGGGCGCGCGGCGAGCAGCCATGCACGCGCCGAGTTCCTCACTATGTTATCTTCGCTCATTATCTTTTTCCGCGACATGTAAAATGAAAATTGCCAATCGAAAGGTTTGCAAAATTAGACATAAATATGTAAATTTGCAAAAAATAAGACCTTTTTCGCCATGGACAACAACATAAGCCTCGACCTGATGGAATTCATAGAGAAGAACATCCTGCCGCGCTACGCCGCGTTTGACAAGGCGCACGGCATGGAGCACGTCACGGGGGTTGTGCGACGCTCGGTTGACATTGCACGCCGTCTGGGCGCGGAGCTTGACATGGCATACACCATAGCCGCATACCATGACCTCGGACTGTCAGGGCCACGCGCAATACACCACATAACGGGCGGCAAGATTCTCGCCGCAGACGCGCGTCTGAAACGATGGTTCCCGCCAGAGAAAATAAAGATCATGAAGGAAGCCGTGGAGGATCACCGTGCATCGGCAAGCCATGCGCCGCGCAGCATATACGGGAAAATCGTCGCCGAGGCCGACCGCGACCTAAACCCGGAAACGGTGATGCGCCGCGCCGTGCAGTTCGGCTTGTCAAACTATCCGGAACTCGACCGCGAAGGACAGTGGAAACGGTTCTGCGAACATCTTGGCAACAAGTATTCGCACAACGGATATATAAGACTGTGGATTCCCGGCTCGCCCAACGAAAAGAAGCTGAAAGAGTTAAGGGAAATGCTTGTTGACAAGGCACAACTGCGCAAGACATTCGACAGGCTGTTCGACGAGGAACATGGGTCTCAGTGATGGCACGCGCGGCCATAGACACCAGTTTTCATGTCTGACGCGCCAATGCGCCTTAACGACATTGCTCGGTATCAGGCTATGTATAAATAATAAACCGCACCGAGAACGACGACGATGACAGCCATCACCACCGCCTTTATCAGGCAACTCGCAACCTTCTTCATCATATAGAGGGCTGCGACAAGCACTGCCAAGCCTAATATGTAAAACAGTAAATCACCCATAGCAATAATTTTGTAGCAAGGTATTGGTATGCCGCCGACGTGCATGGCACGGCACGCACGCTACCCATTCCTAAGTCCATTGATGAAAACATGTGGCACAGGCGTGGAGAACTCCATCCTCTCGCGCGTCACAGGATGATAGAAACACAGCACGAAGGCATGTAGGCACAGCCGCCCCACGGGGTCGTCGCCGTTGCCGTATTTAATGTCGCCGCACACCGGATGTCCCATGTCGGCGGCATGGACGCGTATCTGGTTCTTCCGTCCGGTCTCAAGGCGGAACTCGACGAGCGAGCGGCTTTCGCCCACATCAACCGTGTAGAAATGCGTCACGGCATATTTGCCGCCGTTGTCAACATTGGATGAATAGGTGACATACGCCCTGTTGTCCCTGAGCCAGCTGGCTATCGTGCCATGCTCCTGCTCCATGCGCCCGGAGAGCAACGCGATGTAGCGGCGGTCATACACCGCCTCCTGCCAGTTCCTCTCGAGCGCCAACTCCGTCTGCATGTCCTTGGCATATATCATGAGGCCGCTCGTGTCGCGGTCGAGGCGGTGCACCACATGCGCCGTGCAACGCTGGTGTGACTTGTGGAAATAGTCGTCGAGCACCGTCTTAACGTTCAGCGACGAGTGGCCTGCGGCCATGGAGAGGATTCCCACGGCTTTGTCAATCACCACGATATACTGGTCTTCATACACAATCTTCATGTGACGGCTGCGAAATATATTGAGATTGCGCTTGGTGTTGCTCACCGAAACGCGCATGCCAGGCCTCAGCAAGTAGTCGAACTGAGTGACACATGTCTTACCGACAAGCACTCCGTGGCCTTGCAGCGTGGCCTTTATCTTGGACCTGCTCTGCCCCTTCACGTTATCAAGAAGGAACTCCAGCAACGGCTGCTCGCGCCCTACGTCAAACACCGTGTAATCTCCCTTGCGGTCTATAACTTTCCTTTTCCTTTCCATATACATTAAAAAAACATGGCTGCTTTTTCACATTTGCCCTGCAAAGTTACCTCTTTTCCGCAAACCAGCAAACAATTTGCCGTCATTTGCGACCATGTAAGGCAACAACATTGCTATAATCCGAAAAACAGAGAGGCAAGCAATCTATTAAAAAGTGTTATAACGACACGGGACATAAGAAAAAGACGGGAAAAAAGGGGCGCGGTAAAAAAAAAAGTAGTAACTTTACACGCAAATTGAGATATTAACCGAATAATCTGTTATAATGACGAAAAACAACGGCTGTTCTATAATATTGAATTATTGTGAAACGTCGGGGATGGACAGTCTGTGCGACTGTCCAGAAGTCACTCGTGCAGGAAAGAAATACAACAAAACAATTAAACAACAATATGAACGATAAGAAACTGATGACCAGGGCTGCCGACAATATCCGCATACTGGCGGCATCAATGGTTGAAAAAGCCAAGTCGGGACACCCCGGAGGGGCGATGGGCGGCGCCGATTTCATCAACGTGCTGTTCTCGGAATTCCTCGTCTATGACCCGGAAAGACCGGAATGGGAGGGGCGCGACCGCTTCTTCCTCGACCCAGGGCACATGTCGCCTATGCTTTACTCGGCACTGGCAATGCAGGGGAAATTCACGATTGACGAACTGAAGCAGTTCCGCCAGTGGGGCTCACCCACACCGGGACACCCTGAACGGGACGTGAAGCGCGGCATCGAGAACACCTCGGGACCGCTCGGACAGGGGCACGCATTCGCCGCAGGAGCAGCAGTGGCAGAGAAATTCCTCGAGGCACGGCTCGGCAACACGCCCATGCAGCACAAGATTTACGCATACATCTCCGACGGAGGCATACAAGAGGAAATCTCGCAAGGCGCGGGACGCATAGCCGGGGTATTGGGACTGAACAACCTGATAATGTTCTTCGACTCGAACGACGTGCAGCTTTCAACCTACACCAAGGCGGTGATTGATGAGGACACGGCGGCAAAGTACAGGGCATGGGGATGGAACGTGATGACCATAAACGGAAATGACGCGGACGAAATACGCAAGGCCCTGAAAGCAGCACAGGAGGAGAAGAGCCGCCCGACGCTCATCATCGGAAAGACCATAATGGGCAAGGGAGCGCGGCGTGACGACGGTACGAGCTACGAGGCGTGCGTAAAAACACACGGATCGCCACTCGGCGGAGAGGCTTATATCAACACGATTAAAAACCTCGGGGCAGACCCGGACAACCCGTTCGTCATCTTCCCGGAAGTGCAGAAACTGTATGCAGCGCGCCGCGAGGAACTGAAAAGTATTGTCGCCAAAAGGCATGCTGCGGAGGAGGCATGGGCAAAGGCCAACCCGGAAAAGGCGAGACTGATGAAGGAATGGTTCAGCGGGAAAGCGCCGAAGGTTGACTGGAGCGGCTGCGTGCAGAAGGAAGGAGTTGCAACACGCGCCGCAAGCGCGACGTGCCTCGGAATACTGGCAGAGCAAGTGGGCAACATGGTTTGCGCAAGCGCCGACCTGTCAAACTCTGACAAGACCGACGGCTTCCTTAAAAAGACAAAGTCAATGCAGAAAGGCGACTTCGAAGGAGCATTCTTCCAGGCAGGAGTGGCAGAACTGACAATGGCGTGCATGTGCATAGGAATGTATCTGCACGGCGGCGTGATACCAGCCTGCGGAACGTTCTTCGTGTTCTCCGACTATATGAAACCCGCAGTCCGCATGGCAGCACTGATGCGCGTGCCAATAAAGTTCATCTGGTCGCATGACGCTTTCCGCGTCGGCGAGGACGGACCGACACACGAGCCGGTGGAGCAGGAAGCGCAGATACGCCTGATGGAAAAACTGAAAAACCATGCCGGGAAGGACTCCGTGCGCGTGTTCCGACCCGCCGATGCCGACGAGACAACGGTGTGCTGGGCGATGGCAATGGAAAACAACGACACCCCGACGGCTCTCATCCTTTCAAGGCAGAACATCGACAAACTGCCAGAAGGCAACGACTATGAGCAGGCACGCAAGGGGGCATACATAGTCGCAGGCAGCGACGAACAGTTCGACGTGATACTCCTTGCCGACGGTTCAGAGGTAAGCACGCTCGTCGCAGGGGCGGAGTTGCTGCGCAAGGACGGCGTGAAAGTGCGCATAGTGAGCGTTCCGTCGGAAGGACTGTTCCGCAGCCAGGGCAAGGAATACCAGGAGAGAATACTGCCCACAGGAGCCAAGATATTCGGGCTGACAGCGGGACTGCCCGTAACACTCGAAGGACTCGTGGGGGCAAACGGCAAGGTGTTCGGCATGCCAAGTTTCGGCTTCTCTGCACCATACAAGGTTCTCGACGAGAAACTCGGCTACACGGCGGAGAACGTATACAATCAAGTGAAATCAATGTTATAAAAAACCACCCGAAACCAGAAGCCTTGCGGGGCATACACAACGATTGTCCCGCAGGGCGTAAGGCAGAGGATAAAAAACTGAATATTATGGAAGTAAAGACAGTAGGCATTGCCTGCGACCACGCAGGCTATCCCCTCAAGCAGTTTGTAATGCAGTATCTTGAGGAAAAGGGCTATCCAGTGAAGGACTACGGAACATGGAGCGACGCTTCGGTTGACTACCCCGACTATGCCCACGAGCTTGCAAAGGGCATCGAGAGTGGCGATATTTATCCAGGCATAGCGATTTGCGGAAGCGGACAGGGCATGGCAATGACGCTCAACAAACACCAGTGCATACGCGCAGGAGTTTGCTGGAGCGCAGAAATCGGACAGCTCATACGCCAGCACAACGACGCAAACGTGCTCGTGATGCCAGGCCGCTTCGTTGACAACAACACGGCACGCGACATCATGGACAAGTTCTTCTCTGTTCCATTCGAGGGCGGACGCCACGCACGCCGCGTGGAGAAAATCCCCGTGAAGGAATAACATGGCATACGAGATTTACCGGAAACAAAAGAATGGATGGCACAACGCCCCATATCCTTTGCTTCCGGTAAATACAGAACCGTAACCAGACACACAATTATTTGGACACATTAATACAATTAGTTAAAAACGAGAGGCACTATGAAAAAGAAAATCACAACACTGGCTGCAATGCTCGCACTGTGCATATCGACATCATTGGGACAGACAACAGTCATACCGGAACCAACAGTGATGGACGAACCTGCATGGAACGGAAAGGTGATAACAGGCAAGAGGGCTAAGACAATAACCCTGAAAAGACAGAGAATAAGGCAAATTGAACCTACAATAGACTGGGACGGGTGGCTTGAAGAAAAAGGAGTCAGAAAAACACGATACTTGTCTGGCGAGCATCCGGAATACGCTCCGGAGGAATACAACGGGCAGAAAGTCCGGGGGTGGCTGTCGTTCGATGACTGCGACATAATAATCTACGGAAACAAATACGACACCGACAAGACATTCATGATAATAGCAGACCCCACGAGCGGAGAGGTGGAGCACTGCATTGACTTCTCAAAATGGGCGTATCCAGAAAAAGTGCCCGTAAACAACAGGGATTTCGTGCGTATGGAAATATTCAATGCCATTGTGGAAAACGGAATATTATATGTAGGATACAGACACTACACATACGCAAGTTCCTCATACGGACAGAACGCATACATAACAGCCATCGACCTTTCGACAATGGAACAACTGTGGACCACCAAACCACTCACCTGCGGCTCCACGTTCGTGATAATAGGCAACTCCATAGTATGCGGCTACGGCTTCACCGACGAACCAGACTTCATGTATGTGATAGACAAGACATCCGGGATGCGCAGGCAGACGCTAAAAGTGCCAAACGCACCGGAAGAAGTGGTGGTGAAAGGAAAACAAATCCTGGTCAGGACATACAGTTACGACATAACATACTCCTACCAATAAAGGGAAACGTGCAAGCAAAATCCGCGCAACGCCACATTTTAAGAAAAAAAAAGAGGAAAGATTTTTTTATAACGCGGAAAAACCGTATCTTTGCAACCGCTTTAAATTCAGCAAGCAATAAAGATTTGCTGATAATCAAGAGATTAATTTACAGGAAGAAACGAATTACAGATTATCATTTAACAAATATAAAGATGACAAAGGCAAACATAATAGATGAGATAGTTAACCAGACAGGCATTGCCCGGAAAGACGTATCTGCTACGGTTGAAGCCTTCATGGACGCGATCAAGAGCAGTCTGATCGACAGGAAAGAGAACGTTTACCTGCGTGGGTTCGGAAGCTTCATAGTTAAGCACCGCGCAGAAAAAACAGCAAGGAACATATCGAAGAACACCACAATAGTCATCCCCGCGCACGACTTCCCCGATTTCAAGCCGGCAAAGAGTTTCGTGGCAAGGATGAAAGGCGAGGACTTCGAGGTGGAAGGCTGAACGGCAAACCTATTAATTAACATATAAATATTAACATTATGCCTAACGGAAAGAAAAAGAAGGGCCACAAGATGGCGACCCACAAGCGTAAGAAAAGACTGAGAAAGAATCGTCATAAGAGCAAGTAACCAAACTTGCTCTTATGCTTAGACCACCCCTCCAAATGACTGAGGCGCGGCATGCAGCGGCAAGAAACTGCAAGCGCCAAATCACGGGGGACAAAAAGACAAGGAAATGACCAGCGAAGTAGTGATTGACGTCCAACAAAAAGAGATCTCAATAGCCTTGCTGGAGGACAAGAATTTGGTGGAATACCAGACAGAGCCCCGCTCGGCCTCGTTCTCGGTTGGAAACATCTATGTGGCCAAAGTAAAAAAACTGATGGCCGGACTGAATGCCAGTTTTGTGGATGTGGGATACGAACGCGACGCTTTTCTTCATTATCTTGACTTGGGTGGGCAATTCAGCTCCTACGAGAAGTATCTGAAAAAGGTACAGAGCGACAGGAAAAAACTTTATCCGTTCTCAAAGGCCACCAGGCTTCCTGACTTGAAAAAGGACGGCTCCATCACAAACATGCTGGAGAAAGACAAGGAAGTGCTGGTGCAGATAGTAAAGGAACCAATATCGACAAAGGGCCCGCGGCTCACGGCGGAACTGAGTTTCGCAGGACGTTTCCTGGTTCTTATACCTTTCAACGATAAAGTTTCTGTTTCTACAAAAATCAAAAGCGGCGAAGAGCGCGCACGCCTCAAGCAACTCATACAGAGCATAAAGCCCAAGAACGTGGGCGTTATCGTAAGGACTGTGGCAGAGGGCAAGAGGGTGGCAGAACTCGACACCGAACTGAAAATCCTCCTAAAGCGATGGGAGGATGCCATAGCCAAGGTGCAGAAAACACAAAAGAGACCTCAGCTCGTATATGAGGAGACAAGCAGAGTGGTAGCATTGTTGCGCGACCTGTTCAATCCCTCATACGAGAACATCTACGTCAACGACGAGCAGGTGTTCAACGAGGTCAAGGAATATGTAACGCTGATTGCCCCTGAAAAGGCAGGCATTGTGAAAATGTACCGTGGCAATGTGCCTATCTTTGACAATTTCAACATCACAAAGCAGATCAAGTCGAGCTTCGGAAAGACGGTGAACTACAAGCACGGTGCTTACCTAATCATCGAGCACACCGAGGCAATGCACGTCGTGGACGTGAACAGCGGCAACCGGACAAGGGCGGAAAAAGGACAGGAGGGAAACGCCCTCGAAGTGAACCTCGGCGCCGCTGACGAACTCGCACGGCAACTAAGACTGCGCGACATGGGGGGTATCATAATCGTTGACTTCATTGACATGAACCTGGCGGAAGACCGGCAGATGCTCTACGAGCGCATGTGCAAGAACATGCAGAAGGACAGGGCGCGCCACAACATTCTGCCGCTGTCGAAGTTCGGACTGATGCAGATAACCCGGCAACGCGTCAGACCTGCTATGGATGTAAACGTAGAAGAGACCTGCCCCACGTGTTTCGGCAAGGGAACCATAAGATCGAGTTTCCTATTCGCCGACCAACTGGAGCGAAAGATTGACCGCCTGGTAAGCAAGATTGGCGTCAAGACATTCTACCTGCATGTCCACCCGTATGTGGCTGCCTACATAAACCAGGGTTTCATAAGTTTGAAACGCAAATGGCAGATGAAATACGGACTGGGCGTACACATCATTCCATCGCAGAAGATGGGCTTCTTGCAATATGAATTCTTCGACCGCAAGAGGCAACCCATCGACATGCGGGAAGAACAGGAGACAAAATGATAAAAGAGCCTGATGCAGACATTCGGAAGCATCAGGCTCTTTTTTGCCATGTCATCGCAGCAGCGGCCGCAAGCATCAATACTCTATCTTGTCGGCCTTCGCCGTCCATGCGCGGAAAGCACGCATCGCCTCGTCGCGCATGATGAACTGCTGCGGCAACTCGCGCTCTCCATTCGGCTTCTCCAGCTCGCGGTAAATGAAAGCATCGCCGAAGTTGATGTCCTCGGCATCGTTCTTGTTGCAACCGCAGAACACATGCGATATGTGCGCCCAGTAGATTGCGCCAAGGCACATCGGGCAAGGCTCGCACGACGAGTATATCGTTGTCCCCTCAAGGTTAAAAGTGTGAAGGCGCGAGCTGGCTGCGCGTATCGCGCTCACCTCGGCATGAGCAGTGGGGTCGTTGTTTGAAGTCACGCGATTCACACCCGTGGCAATAACCTCTCCGTCTTTTACAATCACTGCTCCGAACGGGCCGCCGCCGTTCGCAACATTCTCCACCGCAAGGTCTATGGCCATGCGCATGAATTTCTCATTATTGTTCTCCATATTCTTTCATTATCAGGCTGTAAAGTTAACAATAAAAAACGAAACCGCCTAAGCATTGGGCAAAAACATACCATAACCGTCGGAAAAACGCGTCGTAGATGGCAATGGCAGGACAAACAGGCCGTGCCAACGCACAGAAAAGAAAATCCCCCGGGGCAACACAAATACATGTTGTGTCTGCCACCGGGGGGATGTTTGCTTGCAAGTCCGGAATTATTCAGCCTCTGAGAAATCCTCCTTGCCAACGCCGCACAGCGGGCAAACCCAGTCATCAGGCAGGTCTTCGAATGCCGTTCCCGGCTTTATTCCGTTTTCAGGATCACCAACCTCTGGGTCATATTCGTATCCGCATACGTCGCATACATACTTTTTCATCTTGCTACGATTTAAATTGTTAATAATGTTTCAGTAAATTTATTTCTCGTTGCAAATATAATCAATAATCCATAAAACAAAAAACTTTCCGTCATTTTTTATTCAACATATAATATAAAATATGCGAAATTGCAATCCTTGAAATACAAACATATTATAAAAAGGCAGCGTGGCATGTCGTTTTTTTGCCGCCCGGGTGCTTTGTTAGCATATTAATTAGTAACTTTGCATCTCTTTCATTCAGAGATAAAAACATTGTATGGATAACAAGAAAGAACGTCTGTGGAACGGTGACTACTGCAAGGTGATGACGGCGAATTTCACGCTGTTCTTCTCTTTCTACCTGCTCACGCCCCTGCTGCCGCTCTACCTGAGCGAGAACTTCGGCGCGACGAAGGATGTCATCGGCATGGTGCTGTCTGGATATACGCTCACAGCACTCCTAAGCCGGCCGCTCACAGGATACCTCGTTGACACACTACCGAGGAAAAAGGTGCTTTTATGGTGCTTCTTCTTTTTCTTCGTCTTCTTCGCAGGCTATCTCACCGCCTCCACACTGCTGCTGTTCACCATCGTGAGGACGCTCCACGGTGCTCCGTTCGGCAGCGTCACCGTCGCAAACAGCACCGCCGCCATCGACGTGCTTCCTTCGTCGCGCCGCAACGAAGGCATAGGATACTTCGGCCTGAGCAACAACATAGCAATGGCAATAGCGCCCTCCGTCGGCATTTTTATTTATAAATACACCGATGACTTCCAACTGCTCTTCTGGCTCGCGCTGATAATCGCACTGCTTGGGCTGTTCATCGACAGCTCTATAAAATATGAAACGGGAAACAGCAAACCGTCATCATACTGTGCCACAAGGCAGGGTTACGGGCAAGAAAACAACAGAAGGTCGATATGGGACCGCTTTTTCCTTACCAATGGATGGCTGCTGGCAGCAAACATGGCGTTCTTCGGTTTCTGCTTCGGAGTGCTTAGCAACTACCTCGCCATATACGGGAAAGAGGTTATGGGAGTGACAGGCGGCACCGCGACATATTTCCTGCTACTCTCCGTGGGACTGATTGCATCGCGGCTGCAGGGCACGAAGGCTCTGCGCGAAGGCAAACTGACGCAGAACGCCTTGGCTGGAACAATACTTTCGTCCATAGGGTATGTGCTGTTCGTGGCATGTCCCAACGAGATTGGCTACTACGGCTCGGCAATATTCATCGGACTTGGCAACGGACATATCTGGCCTGCATTCCAGAACATGATAATATCCATAGCGCGCCACAACCAGCGAGGCACGGCAAACAGCACGCTGCTCGTGTCGTGGGACGGGGGAATTGGCATAGGGGTGCTTATGGGCGGCTTCATCTCGGAGAGCCTCGGCTACGCCGCAGCGTTCTGGACGGCGGCGGCGGCGCAAGTGTGCGGCACAATGCTATTCAGCCTTGCCACGAAAAGGTTCTACCTGTCAAGGAAACTGGAATAAAGGAGGGACAAAAAAACGGTGACCCGTTATGCAGCGGGACTAAATGGAAAAAATCAGTGTCGTAATGACATACTGAGGATAAACCATACTAATATATAGAATTAAAATGACAACATTCATACTCGACTTCGACGGAACACTGGGAGACACGGCTGGCATAATAGTCAAGACCATGATGCAGACAATAGACGCGCTGAACCTGCCGCAACGCACACTGAAACAATGCACGGCAATGATAGGGCTGCCACTGAAACAGACGTTCACAGACCTATACCCCGACTTCAGCCACACAGTGGTTGACGACGCAATGGGAGACAGTTGCGTGGAGACATACCGCCGCCTGTTCAACATCAACAACACACCCGATGCCGTGCCACTGTTCCCCGGGGTGATGGAGACGCTGCGCGAACTGCACCGCCGTGGCGCGATGCTCACAATAGCGAGCAGCAGGGCAAGCGACACGCTGAAAGGATATGTCAAAAGCCTGAAACTCGAAGACGTCATAACATACATCGTGGCAGCCGACAACGTGACACACGCCAAGCCGCACGCCGAACCAGTGCTCAAGACCATTGCCGAGAACGGACTGCGGCCGGAGGACTGCATAGTGGTCGGCGACACACACTTCGACATACTAATGGCACACAACGCCGGGGTGAAGGCCGTCGGGGTGACATACGGCAACGGCAGCCGTGAGAAACTTGAGGCTGCCGGGGCGGATTTCATCATCGACGACTTCAGCGAACTGCTGGAATTGACCGGCTCAGATGAGTATGCGGCATAAACCCAAATAGGTAATTACGACACTGATTTTTCCATTTCTTATTGGCAAACCGTTCTCCGGCTGCATGCAGCCGCTTGCCGGCATCTTGCGCCCGTCGTTTATTCTTGACGTAGCCCGCTACGCATTCAAAAAAATATGACAGGCCGCGTTCAAGCGACTGTCAAAGAGGCATCACGCAATTACGCCTTGCCCATTCAGCCCTGAACCACCTTGAAACGCACCCTGAAACTCTTCTTCATCTCGTCCCAGTTTGTCCCGAGCACCTCGAACCGCCCTATCTGCGACGTCGATCGCACATGCTTGCCTATGCACGGACAAACGTCGTAGTCGCCGATGCGCACCAGGCGTATCGTTTCCGAGGCATCCTCCGGCAGACGGTCGAGTGAGAGCCGCGAGTCGGGAGATCCCTCTGCGGCGCTCATCACCATGCCTTCAAGTTCGGCGCGAGTGACGAACTCGTATGTCACCGGCATGTCGCTCTCTATCAGCGCGTTCATGCCTTGTTCTATATCACGCTCCTCGCGCCTGTCCGGCTTGTGGTCGAGGGTATACGAAATCTTGCTCTTCTTGCGCTCAACATGGGCATTGTCCGACCGCTCGCAACCGAACATGCGCTGCATCAACTGGTTGAGCAGGTGCTCGGCCGTGTGCGCAGGCGGAAACTCCTCCTTGTTGTGCGCGTTCAATATGTATTTGTCTTCCATTTCAATCGATTAATCAATATTATTACTCTTTCCTGCAAATATACGAAAAAAATTCCATATATACATGAATACAAGCACGAAAAAAGTCAGCGGAAACATATTATGCCACAAAAACTTTGCATTGAACGGATAAAATTTCTATCTTTGCAATCGTGATGCGTGGCAAACACCACGCTCCGTAATGTTCAACCGATAAATACATTAATATGGAAACGAAGGAAAAAGTATTGCAGACCATGCGCGATGCAGGCAAGCCACTGTCGGCAGGAGATGTCGCAAAGTTGTCAGGAATAGACCGTAAGGAAGTTGACAAGGCATTTGCCGCGATGAAGAAAGAGGGAGCCATTGTGTCGCCTGTGCGCTGCAAGTGGGAACCTGCGAAATGACGGCAGCAAAGAGAAGTCCGAAAGAAATGGAACAGAGGATTGCTATGATAACCGGTGCCACGAGCGGCATCGGACAGGCTTGCGCACGCAAGTTTGCACAGAGTGGCTATGCCGTAATAATAACCGGCCGCAACGAAGGCAAACTCGCGGCAATGAGGAACGAGCTGGAGGTCAAAGGAACGAAGGTTATGACGCTTGTCTTCGACGTGCGCATGAGCGACAAGGCGAAGGAGGCAATGGCATCACTGCCTGCGGAATGGAAGGAGATTGACGTGCTGGTCAACAACGCCGGACTGGCTCTCGGCCTTGAAAAGGAATACGAGGGCGACCCGGAGGACTGGAACACGATGATCGACACCAACATCAAGGGACTGCTCACCATGACGCGCCTCGTGGTGCCTGGAATGGTGGAGCGCAACAAGGGGCATGTCATCAACATCGGCTCGGTGGCGGGAGACGCGGCATACGCCAACGGAAACGTTTATTGCGCCACGAAGGCTGCCGTGAAGACCATTACCGACGGGCTGCGCATCGACGTTGCCCACACGGCACTGCGCGTGACAAACGTGAAGCCGGGACTCGTGGAGACGAATTTCTCAAACGTGCGCTTCCACGGCGACAGCGCCCGCGCCGAAAATGTCTACAAGGGTATCAAGCCGCTAACCGGCGATGACATCGCCGACGTTGTTGTGTATGCCGCCAACGCTCCGGCACACGTCCAGATTGCCGAGGTGCTGGTGCTGGCGACACACCAGGGCAGCGGCAGCGTGATACACAGGACTAATTGATCAACAAAGGCAATGATATAAGAAAGGGGCGGGACACGAAACAGTTGTTTTCCGCCCTTTTATTATAAGATGCTGTTCTTGTTTAATCAAAAGGTGGTTAACACACATTGATTTCCAATTATTCCTGTCAAATAAACAATGGTTCTGTTTTTAGGGACTTGCACATATAAGGACTTAGTTCGTACGAACTCACACAGTTGTAGGAACTTAGGCACTGTAAGTCCGAAAACGCATCCAATAAATGCCAAGGGGAACGTCTTGAGGACTTGTTTAATTGTAGGGACTTACGCCCTGTAAGTCCGAAAAAAATCATTGGCAACACACCTGCAACACACCCCCGAGGTGTGGGAAAAAAGACTGCAAACCGACCTTGCTTTATAAAAAAAGGCCGCTGAAAAGCGACCTTGGGGCGGTACACGGTCATTACTTCGACCCTGTCCATACGTATCTCTACGCACTGCAAATATACATACTTTATTTTAAAAAACAAAAAAATGAAAGAAAAAATCGCAATAGTACTTTTCATGCAGCGCAAAAAACTATACGCGCGAAACCGCAAACCGAACAAACATGTAGGGACTTACGCCCTGTAAGTCCGAAGTCATCATTAATTATATTATATATACGATGACGAATAAACCGTCTGTTAATGAGTTGGGCTCTATTTCACAACAAACAAGAAAGTAAATTCGCCGAATTTGCAAGGTAAAACCGCCGAATTTGCAAAGTAAACTCGCCGTAATTGCAAAGTAAATTCGCCGTAATTGCAGCCTTGGAAACAATAAACAGAAACGTAACACATTATCACAAAAGGCAGAAAGGATAATAAAACGTCTGTGTTAACACTATGAATGAATAATATGATTGTTGCCGAACTTACATGACATAAATACCTATGATTTGTAAACTTGCGGGCGGACTTACAGGGCGTAAGTCCCTACAAGAGTGCAAGCCATACAAGTGTGCAAGCCATTACATTTGTTCTATCATATTAAATCCTTTACTCTTTTACTTCTTGACTTCTAAAAAAAATTACAATTTGCTCAAAGTAATCACCCATTGAATTTAAGAACGACACCCCCTGACGGCGGTATAGCCATATTAACCGGCGTGTCGGTGCCCAACGCCAGCCTCATTGGCTTCCCGGTCAGCAGGTCGGTTGCATTGCGTTCGCCCTCCGCCATTTTCAGGAAATCGAATGCGTGGCGCGGTATGTTGATGTCGCACACCGCCTCACGGTCATCGAAATTTGCGACAACGAGCAAAGTCTCGTCGCCACTCTTGCGCAGGAAAGCGAACTGACGGCCGGCAATGTGCTGGTTGACATACATAAGGTCGTAGCACTCCCCGTCGCTCACGGCACGCTCACGGTTGGCAAGTGTCAGGATTCTTCGGTAAACCTCCTCAAGCAGCCTCTCGTCCTCGTGCAGTTGGCTGCGGTCGAAATATCCACGGCGCAGAGTGTCAACGCACCAATAGTCGAATATGGTGGTGCGCCCGTCAACGCCGCTGAAGCCCTCCGCGTCCATCCCTCGCTCGCCGAACTCCTGCCCGGCATAGAGCATGAACGGACATTTGTTGAGCAACGCGCAGACTATCATCCCCGGTATGCCACGCCGCGCGTCCGCCGCGAAAAAATCGCTCGCTATGCGCTGCTCGTCGTGGTTCTCAAGGAAATATAGCATGTGGTCGACTATGCCGCCAACATTCTGCCACTGCTCTGTGATGTCAGAGGCGCGGCGGCGACCGCAAATCACGTCGCGAACGCAGTCGTACATCCCCACCTTGTCATAAAGCCAGTCGAAGCCCGCGTCAATATACTTGCGGTAAAGCGAAGGGTTATACACCTCGCCGATGAATTTAATCTCTGGAAACGCCGCCCTCACCACGTCAGTCGCCCATGCCCAGAACTCCGCAGGCACCATCTCCGCCATGTCGCAGCGGAACGCATCGGCTCCCGTCCGCGCCCAGAAGAGCAGTATGTCCGCCATCTTGCCCCAGGTGTCTGGTATGGGCGAGAAATGCTCCGAGCGTCCGCCGGTGTCGCAATAGTCAACGCCGTAGTTCAGTTTCACCGTCTCGTACCAGTCGTTGCGCGACGGTTTGGCGGAGAACACGTCGTTGCCCGTGGCACGCGCGGGGCATTCACCATAACCGCTGCCGCCCGTACTGCCGCAAATATCTGAGAGGTCGAGCGGCTCGGGTATGTAATAGAAGTTGTTGTCGCGTGCAAACCGCAGGTCGGTGCTGTCGTCCTCGCCAAGGTCACTGACGCCATTGGGGCGGCAGATGCTCCTGTACTCGCGCGCCACATGGTTAGGCACGAAGTCCATTACCACCTTCATCCCTGCCCTGTGGGTGCGCTCCACCAACGCGCCCCACTCCTCCATGCGGCGGTCAACGTCCACAGCAATGTCCGGGTCTATGTCGTAGTAGTCCGCTATGGCGTATGGCGAGCCCGCCACGCCCTTGACGACATCGGGGTGCTGGCGCGGTATGCCTTGAGCCGTGTGATCTGTCTGCGATGCGTGGCGAACCACCCCGGTGAACCACACGTGCGTCGCGCCGAGACGCTTTATCCGCCGCAGCGTGGCATCATCGAAGTCGTTCATCTTCCCCACCCCGTTCTCCACAACCGTCCCCCACGGCTTGTCCGTGGCGTTGCGGTTGCCGAAAAGCCGGGTGAACACTTGGTATATAATCGGTTTCATACTATACTCCTGTAAAAAAAACATAAAAATCAATAGCCCGCCTGCCGCATAAAAGACGAGAGTTCTTTCGCGGCATTGCCTCGAAAGAACTCACAATCCCATATTCCCTGTTGTCAAGCCTCAATCCCGTGTGCGCTTACCTCACGGCTGATCTTTGCTATCATTCCCTGCAAAGCCTTGCCCGGACCACACTCGGTGAAGTCAGTCGCGCCGTCGGCAATCATGTTCTCCACGCCCTGCGCCCACCGCACGCTGCTCGTGAGCTGGGCTATGAGGTTGGCCTTTATCTCCGTGGGGTCTGTGTGCGGCTTGCCGTCAACGTTCTGGTATACCGGGCATTTCGGTGTCTTTATCTCCGTTGCCTCGATGGCGGCCTGAAGCTCGTCCTTGGCAGGCTGCATCAGCGGAGAGTGGAACGCGCCACCCACCTTCAGCGGCAAAGCCCTCTTCGCGCCGGCGGCCTTCAGTTGCGCGCACGCCTCGTCAATTGCCTCTATGTTCCCGGATATGACCAACTGTCCCGGGCAGTTGTAGTTTGCCGGAACGACAACGCCCTTGTCGCCCTTGCGGCTTATCTCCCCGCATACGCCCTCTATCTTGTCGAACGGCAGCCCGATGATGGCAGCCATCGTTGACGGCGCTGCCTCGCAGGCCTTCTGCATAGCCATGGCACGCGCATAAACGAGCCGCAGCCCGTCCTCGAAAGTCAACGCGCCGGCGGCAACGAGCGCGGAGAACTCGCCGAGCGAGTGCCCCGCAGTCATGTCCGGCCTGAAATCACCGCCCATGCACAACGCGCTGATCACGCTGTGCAGGAAAACGGCCGGCTGTGTCACCTTGGTCTGTTTCAACTCATCATCAGTACCTGCGAACATGATGTCAGTTATCCTGTAGCCGAGGATGTCGTTAGCCTTCTCAAAAAGTTCCTTCGCCAAAGGGTTGTTGTCGTAAAGGTCTTTCCCCATACCCACAAACTGCGCTCCCTGACCGGGAAAAACAAATGCTTTCATTTTCTTTAATTTACCTTGTTTTTAACTTTGTTTCGGGCTGCAAAGATAGCAAAAAACACGCTGGCAGCCAAATCTTTTCATCGTTTTCGCCCTGATTGCTTGCACACCTCGCTTTTTTTTATTTACTTTGCCATCGCAACCCAGAGGGCAACTACGGGTGATGGGAATGTCAAGAAACAGTAACGACGAAATAAACAACATTGGCATATATGGACGAGAAAGAGCGCATTTTGCAACTCCGCAGGGAATTGCACGAGCATAACCATAGATATTATGTACTGAACCGACCGACGATAGGCGACCAGGAGTTTGACTTCCTTATGAAGGAACTGCAGGAGCTGGAGGCGCGTCACCCGGAGATGGACGACCCGAACTCGCCAACAAAGCGCGTCGGCAGCGACATCAGCCAGGAGTTCAGGCAGGTGAGGCACAGACGGCCAATGCTCTCGCTGGCAAACACTTACGGCGAGGAGGAGGTGCGCGAATGGTTCGAGAGCGTGACGAAAGGCCTCGGGGGGGAGAAGTTCGAGGTGTGCTGCGAACTGAAATATGACGGACTGTCAATCTCGCTCACCTACGAGGACGGCCGCCTGAAGCAGGCCGTGACACGTGGCGACGGGATACAGGGCGATGACGTGACGGCAAACGTGAAGACAATACGCACGATACCGCTCGTTGTCGACAAAGGAATACCATCGTTCGAGATGCGGGGGGAAATACTGATGCCGTGGAAATCGTTCGAGAGACTGAACGCCGAGCGAGAGGCGGCGGGCGAGACACTGTTCGCAAACCCGCGCAACGCGGCAAGCGGAACGCTGAAAAGCCAGAAGAGCGAGGTGGTGGCAAGGCGCGGACTCGATGCCTACCTGTATTACCTTTTAGGCGACAACGCGCCATACGACGGACACTATGAGAACCTCATGGCGGCACGCTCGTGGGGTTTCCAGATTGTGCCGAAAGGCGACAACTGCATAAGGAAAGTGACATCCGTGGAGGAGATTTCCGACTTCATATCCTACTGGGACGTGCACCGCAAGGAACTGCCCGTGGCAACAGACGGCATCGTGCTGAAGGTGAACTCGCAGAGGCAGCAGCGCATACTGGGATTCACGGCCAAAAGCCCACGGTGGGCGATAGCATATAAGTTCAAGGCAGAAAGGGCTTGCACACGGCTCGACGAGGTGACATACCAGGTGGGACGCACGGGGGCAGTGACACCGGTGGCGAACATGAACCCGGTGCTGCTGGCGGGGACGACCGTCAGGAGGGCAACCCTAAACAACGAGGACTTCATAAAGAGTTTCGACCTGCACATAGGGGACTATGTCTTCGTGGAGAAAGGCGGTGAGATAATACCAAAGATCGTAGGCGTGGACGTGGAAAAACGAGCGGCCACGTCGCAGCCCGTGACCTTCCCTGAACGCTGTCCGGAATGCGGCACGCCACTGGTGCGCATCGAGGGGGAGGCAGCCCACTACTGCCCGAACGACACCGGATGCCCGCCGCAGATAAAGGGAAGGATAGAGCATTTCATAAGCCGCCGCGCGATGAACATCGATTCGCTAGGGCCGGAGACCGTCGACGACTACTACAGCCAGGGACTGATACACGACATCGCCGACCTTTACGACATAACGGTGGAGCAGATAAACGGCGACGGAAGCCGCGAGAAGTCGGCAAGGAAAATAGTGGCGAGCATCGAGGCATCGCGCAACGTTCCGTTCGAGCGTGTCGTTTTCGCGCTTGGCATACGCTTCGTGGGCGAGACATCGGCCCGCCTGCTTGCCAGGCACTTCAGGAACATCGATGCACTTATGGCTGCAACCGAGGAGGAACTTCAGGAGGTGGAGGGCATCGGCGAGGTGATGGCACGCAGCGTGACGGGATATTTCAGCAACGAGCAGAACCTCGGCATACTGCGGCGGCTGCGCGGACACGGACTGCAGATGTCGGTGGACGACACGCACGGCGCACCAATGGGTGACAGCCTGGCAGGCAAGTCGATAGTGATAAGCGGAGTGTTCGCACAACACAGCCGCGACGAATACAAGATGATGATAGAGCAGAACGGCGGAAAGAACGCCGGCAGCATATCATCCAAGACATCGTTCATCCTCGCAGGAGAGAACATGGGGCCGAGCAAACTGCAGAAAGCCACGAAACTCGGCATACCTCTTGTCCGGGAAAATGAGTTCCTCGAAATGATACGCGGGAGAGAATGATATGGTGACGGACTATGAGAAACCTGGAAGTTAAGTAGCATTAATTCCCAAAAAGAACTCCCAATATCCAATAAGCGACAATATTCAGCACAAAACGACAAAAAATGTGCAGTTTCCTTTGATTGTAAAAATAAAAATATTATTTTTGCAAGCAATACTTAATACACTATGAATACAATACACAACTTTGAAGAACTGAGAGAAAGACTGCGCCAAGGCAAGCCTTGCCGTGTTGCAGCAGTGGAAGCTACTGACGAGCATTCTGGCGAGGCGGTGGAAAAGGCCGTGAAAGAAGGCTGGGCATTGGTTAAGAACTTCACCACTGGCGACCCGCAGAAGTCGGCAGCCGAGGCCGTGAATATGGTGCGCAGAGGTGAGGCCGATGTGATAATGAAGGGCATCATAAACACTGACGTGCTGCTGCGCGCCGTTCTGAACAAGGAAGAAGGGCTGCTTCCCAAGGGCAACGTGCTGACACACCTGAGCGCGATTTACCTGCCGATGTTGGGAAGAATTATACTAATGGGAGACCCGGCAGTGATTCCCAACCCTACCCTGGAGCAGCGCGAGGCGATGATACGCTACGCAGTGAAACTGGCTTCGGCATACGGGATAGAGGAGCCGCGCATTGCACTGATACACTGTACGGAGAAGGTCTCTGAGAAATTCCCCCTCACACTCGACTATGTGAAACTCATTGAAGAGTGCAAACGCGGAGAGTTCGGAAAGGCTATAGTTGACGGGCCGACCGACCTGAAATGCGCAATCTGCAAGGAATCGGCAGACATAAAGGGCATAAAGAGCCCACTTGAGGGACGAAGCGACATTCTGCTCATGCCCGACATCGAGGCAGGAAACGTGTTCTACAAGACGCTGACGGCGTTCACTGACGCCCAACTCGCCGTGGGGCTGATGGGCGCAGCATGTCCTATATCGCTAACATCGCGCAGCGACAGCGCAGACACCAAGCTAAACTCGCTCGCAATGGCTTGCCTGCAAGCATCAATGGAACGCAAATAACCCATATATAATAAAGGAATAAAAGGAAATTACATAACTGTAACATATATGAAAATACTCGCGATAAACCCAGGGATGATTTCAACGAAGTTTGGAGTCTTTGAAGATGACAAGATGGTGCTGAGCAAAACCATAAACCATCCATACGATGAACTATGCAAATACCCAAATATCATGGACGAGTTCGACTATCGCAAAGATACCATAGTGAACGAACTGAAGGAACATGGGTATGAAATCAAATTCGACGTCATCGTGGGACGCGGCGGACTTGTAAAGCCAATAGAGAGCGGCGTATACGAACTGAACGACAAGGTCATCGAGGACACGAAGCACCCAAGGCTGCACCACGCCTGCAACCTCGGCTCGCTCATAGCACTCGCCATGGCAAAGGGGATACCCGGGTGCCGCGCATTCACCGTTGACCCTGGCGTGGTGGACGAGCTCGACGACGTGGCCCGCATCACGGGACTGCCCGAGAAGCCGCACCGCACGATATGGCACGCACTGAACCAGCGCGAGATTGCAAAGAGGTATTGCCGCGAACACGGACTGAAATACAATGAACTTGACCTGATAGTGTGCCACCTCGGAAGCGGCATCTCGTTCGCCATGCACCACCACGGACGCGCAATAGAGTGCTGCGACGCACTTAGCGGGGATGGGCCTTTCAGCCCGTCGAGAGCCGGCTTCATCTCGCCTGTCGACATAATCGACCTTTGCTTCAGCGGAAAATACAACAAGGAGGAGATGCTGCGCAAGATAAACGGGCACAGCGGACTGACCGCCCATCTCGGCACAAACGACGTGAGAGAGGTTGAGAAGCGCATAAGCGAGGGCGACGGACACGCGAAACTGGTTCTCGATGCCATGATATACAGCATCGCACGCCACCTCGCATCGCTCGCGCCTGCCACCTACGGACATGTCGACGCCGTGATAATAACGGGCGCCATAGCGCACAGCAAATATGTCACCGAGGGCATAAAGAAACGCGTGGAGTTCCTCGCACCAGTGTTCATATACCCGGGAGAGGACGAGCTCGCAGCACTCGCCAACAACGCATACCGCGCACTGAAGGGAGAAGAGGAGATTAAAATCTACAAATAACAAACGTGACCCTCCTGCCGACACGATGCGGGAGGGTCGCATTTTTATGCACACAGGCACAAAAACACACATTCGCTTGCACGTCATGGAATAAATCACTAACTTTGAAGCCCCGTAACCGAAAGCAGCAAGGAACTGCACTGACGGCAACAAAACAGACATGCACGAATGAGAATAGACATTATAACCGTGCTGCCGGAGATGATAGAAGGCTTCGTCAGCGAGTCGATACTGGCACGCGCGCAGAAAAAGGGACTGGCGGAGATCTGCCTGCACAACCTCAGGGACTACACCACAGACAAGTGGCGGCGTGTTGACGACTACCCATACGGCGGCTTCGCTGGTATGGTGATGCAGGTGGAGCCCATCGACAGGTGCATATCGGCACTGAAGCAACAGCGGCAATACGACGAGGTGATATTCACTTCGCCGGACGGAGAGCAGTTTGACCAGCACACCGCAAACGACCTTTCGCTCAAAGAGAACATCATTATACTCTGCGGACACTACAAGGGTGTTGACCAGAGGGTGCGCGACCACCTCATAACACGCGAAATCAGCGTAGGCGACTTCGTGCTGACCGGCGGCGAACTGCCTGCGGCAATCATCGCGGATGCCGTGGTGCGCGTTGTGCCGGGTGTTCTCGGGGACGACCAGAGCGCACTGTCGGACAGTTTCCAGGACGACCTGCTCGCAGCACCGATATACACACGGCCTGCGGAATACAAGGGATGGAAAGTGCCTGACATATTGCTGAGCGGACACGAGGCAAAGATAAAACAGTGGGAAACGGATCAGGCCGTGGAGAGAACAAAGCGGCTGCGGCCAGACCTGCTGAAAAAAGGCATTAGGAAATCCTGAGGGACTTTATTTGCGGTGAGAAATCCTCCCACCCGCTCATTGCTCCCAGTCATTCAGAAACATCTCCCCTATCCTGAACCCCTCCTCGTAAAGCCGTTCGAGTTTCTCAATGTCGCGCGTCATTCGCTTGACCTCCATTGGCTTCTCGGGACGTATGCATACGACACGTCCCTCGCTTTCCATACGGTCAACCATGTCGAGCTGGGCATTGTAAGCCGCTATGCGATGGCTGAGCGCTTCGCACAATTTAGGGTATCTCTTGTAAATAATATTCGGGATGGCGCGGTCCTTGCCGTCATTGCGATAACCTTTTCTGTGCGTCAGCACCACCACATTCCTGTCATATCCTTTCTCCACGGCACGCATCACGGGAATGCTGTCAACTATGCCGCCATCGAGCATCGGCACGCCGTCCACCTTCACCATCCTGCTCACATACGGAAGTGAGCTCGAGGCACGCACGATGTCAAGCGCGCGCTGCCTGTCGCTGTTCTCCGAGAGATAGCGCGGCTGCCCCGTGAGGCAGTCCGTCGCCACCATCTCATACTCCGTCCGTCCGTCGAAAAACGTGTCCCAGTCGAAAGGCAGCAGTTTGTTGGGAAAATCATCATAGAGAAGTTTGCAGTCGAATATGCACCCTTGCCTGAACAGATGCCGCAGCCCGATGTAGTCGTAACGCCCCAGGAAATCAATGTTTGACACGCGCGCCCTGCGCGGCTGGCGACTGATGTACGACATGCCGTTGCACGCCCCAGCCGACACCGCCACGACGTAACGGAAATAAACATCGTGCTTCATAAAAGCATCGAGGACACCCGTGGTGAACACACCGCGCATACCGCCTCCCTCAAGCACCAGTCCCATTCTTCTGCAAATCCTCATAGTACAAGAAATTATGATGCAAAGATAGCAAAAAAAATCACAACTCCACGATCCGCCAGACAAATTGTGGCATCAGAAATAAGTAATACAATTCGTTTACATTTATTTAGATATAAATATTGCACGTTATAAATAATTATTTGTATATTTGCAACGTCATTTGAAAAACAAATAATCATGTTTAATAAAGAAGTTTATTCAGAACGCCGCGCGCAACTCAAAAAGATGGTGAAGAGCGGCGTGATAATATTGTTCGGCAACAACGAGTCGCCAAACAACTATCCGTCAAACTCGTATTACCCGTTCCGTCAGGACTCGTCGTTCCTCTACTATTTCGGACAACGCCGCGACGGTCTGGTCGGCGTAATAGACTGCGACAACGACAACGAGACACTCTTCGGAGACGACATCGACATTGACGACATCGTGTGGTACGGCTCGGTTGACAGCGTGAGCGACATGGCTGCACAGGTAGGCGTGAGCAACAGCAGGCCAATGGCACAGTTGCAGGCAATATGCAACGACGCGAGGAAGGCAGGGCGCAAGATACACTTCCTGCCGCCATACCGCTTCGACACCAAGATACAGATAATGGATCTGTTGGGCATACACCCCTCGCAGCAGAAAGAGGCAGCATCGGTGGAGCTGATAAAGGCTGTCATCAAGATGCGCCAGGTGAAGACCAGCCTCGAGATCGCAGAGATTGAGAAAGCGTGCGCCATCGGCTACAAGATGCACACCACCGCGATGCGCCTAACGCGGCCGGGGCTCACCGAGAAATACGTCGGCGGACAGGTGGACGGCGTCGCGCACTCGATGGGCGAGCAGGTGAGCTTCGCAACGATATTCACACAGCACGGCGAGATAATGCATGGCACACCGTCGTACGACACGCTCGAGAGCGGCCGCCTCGCACTGTGCGACTCGGGAGCGGAGAACGCCGAGAACTATTGCTCGGACAACACCCGCACATTCCCCGTGAACGGCAAGTTCACACAGAGACAACTCGAGATTTACAGCATAGTGGAGGCATGTCACGACTACGCGCTGACAGCATCAAAGCCGGGCGTGCTATACTATGACGTCCACATGGGAGTGTGCCGCATGATGATTGAACGCCTCAAGGAGGTGGGACTGATGAAGGGCGACACCGACGAGGCACTGCACGCCGGAGCACACGCCATGTTCCTGCCACACGGACTGGGTCACATGATGGGCATGGACGTGCATGACATGGAGGGATTAGGACAGAACTACGTTGGCTTCGACGACGAGATACAGCCATCGACACAGTTCGGCACGGCAAGCCTGCGCTGCGGCAAGAGACTGCAGGAGGGCTTCGTGGTGACAGACGAACCGGGCATCTACTTCATCCCGGCACTCATCGACGACTGGCGCGCACAGGGGCTGCACCGCGACTTCATAAACTACGAACTGCTTGAGACATACAAGGACTTCGGGGGAATACGCATCGAGGACGACATACTGATAACGGCAGACGGCTGCCGCATCCTCGGCAAGGACGTAATACCATATCACCCGAAGGACGTTGAGGAGTATATGGCAGAAAACCGCATCAACCTGTGGATGTAAACCAAGGGGAATCTTGGAGTTAGAAAGCTTTGGAGATATTTCCGGAGTTAATCAACAGACCACCGGAACATCTATTGAGCTTCTGACCGTATTCCGCATAAGCAACCGCAAATAATCATAATCATAAACAATAAAGTAAAAAACCGAAAAAACAATGAAGAAAATCTTAATGCTCGCCTTGGTGGCATTGCTCGCCACAGGCGCAATGGCACAGGACAAGGAAGAAAACAAGAACAAGCCTGTGTTCACGACTATCAAAGCGATGCCCATCACAAGCGTAAAGGACCAGAACCGCTCCGGCACATGCTGGGCATACTCAACACTCTCGTTCTTCGAGAGCGAAATCCTGAAGGCCACAGGCAAGAACCTCGACCTCTGCGAGATGTTCGTGGCAAACAAAGACTACATGGAGCGCGCCATCCTCACGGTGCGAATGCACGGCGACAGCCAGTTCTCACAGGGCGGCTCGGCAGGCGACGTTCTCAGCATAATCAAGCGTCACGGCATCTGCCCGGAGAACGCGATGCCGCTGCCTGGGACAATGCAGGGCGACTCACTTGCAAACTTCAACGAGTTCTTCGAAGTAATGTCACCGTTCGTTGACGCCATTGCAAAGAGCAAGGCAAAGAAAATCTCCAAACAGTGGCGCGAAGGACTGCAGGGAATTATCGACGCTTACCTCGGAAAATGCCCTGAGAAGTTCACCTACGAGGGAAAGACATACACACCGAAGCAGTTCGCCGCAAGCCTCGGACTCAACTGGGACGACTACGTAAGCATCACAAGCTACACACACCACCCGTTCTACACCGCCTTCCCCGTGGAAGTGCAGGACAACTGGCGATGGGAAACTTCCTACAACGTGCCGATGGACGAGATGATGCGCATCATTGACAACGCCCTCGAGAACGGATACACCATAGCATGGGGCGGCGACGTGAGCGAGGAAGGCTTCACACGCAAGGGCCTCGGCATCGCATACGACACCAAGGCTGTGCAGAACCTTGCAGGAAGCGATGCCGCACGCTGGCTGAAACTGAACCAGACCGAGAAGAAGAACAAACTCGACTCGCTCGGCATCAACGCACCGGAAGTGATCCCAACACAGCAGATGAGGCAGGACGGCTTCGACAACTGGGAACTTACCGACGACCACGGAATGCACATCTACGGACTGGCAAAGGACCAGAACGGCAAGGAGTACTACATGGTGAAGAACTCATGGGGCGAATATGGCGACTACAAAGGCACATGGTACATGACCAAGGCATTCATAGCAACCAAGACGATGGACTACCTCGTTAACAAGAACGCCATACCAAAGGACATACGAAAGAAACTGGGCATCTGACAAACAGGCAGATTGCCATATACAAGACAAGGCCTGCCTCCCCGTAAAGCCAACGGAGAAGCAGGCCTTGCTTATGCACGACAGCACCAAAACACCACGCAAGCGATAACATACCGGCAGACAATCTCAACTGTTTTGATCATAAAGACTGCCCATATTGCCATACCAAAGACGGCAAAACGCAACTTTGTAACATACAACGCGGAAATTATCAGGCCGCCTGCTTGCCTGTTTGATTTTATTTTGCTAACTTTGGGGGCGCGTATCACGCGAATTTTGCCACGGCACTCAAAAAAACAACGCCATTGCAAACGCGACAGCAAACGCAAACCGCAATGGCTATGGGGTGTTTATGGTCACGAAGAAAATAAAAACAAAATAAATGCACTTTAAATGGAATCAAGAGACACCATCACCGGAGCAACAGAAAGCGGCTGAGGAACTTGCCGCCAAACTGGGTATGTCGCCAGTGCTGGTTTCAATACTGATGAAACGCGGCATAACTACAGAGTCGGCAGCAAAGCGGTTCTTCCGCCCTCAACTTGGCGACCTGATCAACCCGTTCCTGATGAAAGACATGGACATCGCCGTTGACAGACTCAACGACGCCATGGGGCGCAAGGAGCGCATCATGGTGTATGGTGACTACGACGTTGACGGCTGCACCGCCGTCGCACTGGTTTATAAGTTTCTGCAACAGTACTATTCCAACATAGAGTACTACATACCCGACCGCTACGACGAGGGCTATGGCGTGAGCTACAAGGGAATAGAATATGCCAAGAAGGCTGGTGTCAGACTAATAATCATTCTCGACTGCGGTATAAAGGCAGCCGAGGAAATCGCATACGCCAAAAGCCTTGGCATAGATTTCATAATATGCGACCACCATGTGCCGGACGACATCATGCCGCCGGCCGTGGCGATACTCAACCCGAAACGCCCCGACGACTCCTACCCTTTCAAGCACCTGTGCGGCTGCGGGGTGGGCTTCAAGTTCATGCAGGCTTTCGCCAAGAACAACGGGATACCGTTCTCGCGGCTGATGCCACTGCTCGACCTCTGCGCCGTGAGCATCGCCGCAGACATCGTACCAGTGACCGACGAGAACCGCATACTCGCATTCCACGGACTGAAACAACTAAACCAGAACCCGAACATCGGACTGAAGGCCATAATAGATATATGCGGTATGAGCGGGCGCGACATATCAATGAGCGACATTGTCTTCAAGATAGGGCCGCGCATAAACGCATCGGGCCGCATGGAGAACGGGAAGATGAGCGTCGACCTCCTGGTGGAGAAAGACATACAGGCGGCTCTCGGGAAGGCTCACCACATCAACGAGTACAACGAGCAGCGCAAGGACATCGACAAGCAGATGACCGAGGAGGCCAATGCCATTGTTGCAAGGATAGACAGCCGTAACCACCACAGCAGCATAGTGCTGTATGACGAGAACTGGAAAAAGGGTGTCATAGGCATCGTCGCATCGAGGCTCACCGAACTGTACCTGCGCCCGACGGTGGTAATGACGCGCGACGGCGACTTTGCCACAGGATCGGCACGCAGCGTGAAGGGCTTCGACATATACGGGGCGATAAAGAGCTGCCGCGACCTGATGGTCAACTTCGGCGGACACACATACGCCGCAGGACTGACGCTGCGTTGGGACGACCTGCAGGAATTCCGCCGGCGTTTCCAGCAATACGTCGAGGAGAACATCCAAAAGGAACAGACAGAGGCCATACTGGACATCGATGCGGAGATTTACTTCAAGGACATAACACGCAAGCTGCACAACGACCTGAAACGCCTGGCGCCATTCGGGCCGGCAAACACAAAGCCGCTGTTCGTGACAAGGGGAGTATATGACTTCGGCACGAGCAAGGTTGTGGGGAGACACCAGGAACACATCAAACTGGAACTGGTTGACTCGAACTCAAACAACGTGATGAACGGCATAGCCTTCGGACAGAGCAAGTCGGTGCGCTACATAAAGAGCAAGCGGGCGTTCAGCATAGCATACACCATCGAAGACAACGTTTTCAAGAAAGGTGACGTGCAACTGCAGATAGAGGACATAAAGCCGGAAGACACCAACGGCGAAACAAACGCCGAACGCTGATGCCAAACCTTGAAGACTACCGTGCGATACTGAAAGAATACTGGGGATATGACGATTTCCGGGGCATACAGCATGAGATAATAGAAAGTATCGGCAGCGGCAGAGACACCCTTGGCCTCATGCCGACAGGCGGGGGCAAGTCGATCACGTTCCAGGTGCCGGCATTGGCAATGAATGGGGTGTGCCTCGTGATAACACCTCTCATAGCACTGATGAAAGACCAGGTGGCAAGCCTGCGGAAACTCGGCATAAAGGCGGCATACGTAAACAGCAGCATGAGCCACGGCGAGGTGCTCTCCACGCTCGAGAACTGCATCTATGGCGGCGTAAAGTTGCTTTACGTCTCGCCGGAGCGGCTCTCCTCCGAACTGTTCCAGACGAAGATAAGTCACACGGAGGTGAGTTTCATCACGGTGGACGAGGCACACTGCATAAGCCAGTGGGGATATGACTTCAGGCCGTCATACCTCGAGATAGTGAAGATAAGGCAACTGAAACCCGACGCACCAGTGCTCGCGCTCACGGCAACGGCCACACCAGATGTGGTGGACGACATTCAGGACTGTCTGGGATTCCGCCACAGGAACGTGTTCAGGATGAGTTTCGAGCGCAAGAATCTCGCATACATCGTGCGCCATGCCACCGACAAGGAAGAGCAAATGCTGCATATACTCAACTCGGTAAGCGGCAGCGCGATAGTGTATGTGCGAAGCCGCAAGCGCACTGTGGAACTCGCACGCCTGCTGACGGAGAGCGGCATAACAGCACAGGCATACAACGCAGGCTTGGACAGCGAGGTGCGCAGCCAGCGGCAGGAGGAATGGAGCGAGTCGAAAGTGCGCGTCATGGTGGCCACAAACGCCTTCGGCATGGGAATTGACAAACCCGACGTGAGGGTGGTTATACACATCGACTGCCCCAACTCGCTCGAGGCATACTTCCAAGAGGCCGGGCGCGCCGGGCGCGACGGGAGGAAAAGCTATGCCGTGCTGCTCTACAACGATGCCGACAGCAGCAAACTTATGAAACGCATTGCCGACACCTTCCCGCCAAAGGAATATGTGCGGAGGGTGTATGAGCATCTCGCCTATTTCTACGAGATGGCGGTTGGCGACGGCAACGGGGTTACGCGGGAGTTCAACATTGACAAGTTCTGCGTGGCGTTCAAGCACTTCCCTGTGCAGGTGGAGTCGGCGCTGCACATACTGACACGCGCAGGATATATAGTGTATGAGGAGGAGAACGACAACCGCGCGCGGCTGCACTTCACGCTCGGCCGCGAGGAACTATACCGCCTGAGCCACCTATCGGAGAGCGAGAACACCATAATCACCACACTGCTGCGGTGCTACGGCGGGCTGTTTGTCGATTACCAGTATGTCAACGAGAGTTTCATCGCGCAGCAGGCAGGTATGGACACGGTTGAGGTGTACGCACTGCTGAAGAGGCTCGACGCGAAACACATACTGCATTTCATTCCGCAGAAAAAGACACCTTATATAACATACGCGCGCGACAGGGAAAAGGGGGAGGACATTGTGCTGACGGCCTCTGTTTATGATGACCGGAAACGCGAGATGGAAAAACGCATAAGGGAGATGATCGGATATGCCACCGATGACAACACATGCCGGTCGCGTATGCTGCTGAGGTATTTCGGGGAGACGCGGGCGGACGACTGCGGACAGTGTGACGTGTGCGTCGAACGCAGGACAAACCATCTGTCGGAAAAGCGTCTGTCGCCAGCAAAAAAGCAAATCGCCGAACTTTTAGGCGACGGCAAGCGTCACCACATAACGGAACTGCGCCGCATAGACATCGACACTGATATAATCGACGAGGCATTAGAGGATCTCCTCGCCGAGGAGAAGATAAGGATGAACGGCAGCTTCATCTTTATCGAGGCCTGACACGCAAGCATTCACAAGCCATTTATCTGCAAGAGCTCACGAAGCGCAGCCAGCACCTGCACACCTCCGCCTCCGACCCGCCGCCGCATGGTGTCTTGGTGATGCGGATTTTGAATGACATTGCGTCGGAGTTGTCTGTCTCGCGGTAGAAATTAAGCCTGTCGCCATAGTGCGACTCGACAACGTATGCAATGTCGAAGCGGCGGAGGCGGTTCTCCTCATACCACCCGACCGGGAATAGGTCGAGAACATGATCTATGTACTTCACCGAGTTTATATGCCCGTTGATGTCAACGTCGCTGTATCGTGTGTCAATGGACGACACGAACTCCGCGCCGTTTCCAATTTTCACGCGCGACAGTTTCTCCATAGGGTTCTCCTTCGCGCTATCAATATACTGCATCAGCGCGCCGTCATTCACATCCAGCAAGTTGCATGGCTGCCTCGTAACGGTGTCTATCATAGCCCATATACTCCTGCCGTAGCCGTATATTTTGGGCTGCTCAACGTCAGTGGTGGTCGGTGCCTGTGCCGACGTGATGCGGAAACTGCGGTTCGTGAAATTGCGCATCGCGCTCTCTATCCACGTCTCCACGCGGAATTTGTCATACTGCACAGGCATACCGTCCATCTCTATGGCAAGCCTCGACAGCACCCATGTCTTGTTCATGGCGTTGAGCCTGTCCATCCCGAAACCACGGTCACGGCTGTGGAAGTCGGCCGCATTGAGCAGATGGTTGCCCAGATGTCCCATGAACAGACGGTGGCTGAAGTCGCAGTGAAACGGCTCCGCCATTGTCTCGTATATCCCCACCTTGTCCATCATATCCATTTAAATTAGCGTCAAAATAAATTCCGACACCACAAAGGTATGAAAATAAAATGAGAATGCGAAACTGCAACCATCTATAGTTAGACGGGAAAACTAAATTCCCAAACGCAATAATTGTAAAATCCTAAAAGCAGATAATCAAAATTAATTGCAGACCTGCATACTATTCCATGATTACCTGCCCCATATCTCATTTCGTTATTATATCCTCGTTGTCTATGGTTTCCCCTACTCTCCTGCCCCGGAACTGCTTTCCGAAACGATATGAAACGGACAGTGAAAGCCTCGACGTTGGTATATGAAGAGTTGAAGTCTGGTGAACGCCCTTGAAGTCATATTCCATACGCCTTTTTCTTGCAAGCCCAAACATGTCTGTATACATCAATGACACATCCAGGTGGTTATGGAAGAGCGATTTGGTGAGAAGCAAGTTGAACATCGGTCTGACATAACTGACGGCATTGAACTCAATGTCTTTGCTAATGTAGTTCATAAAAAGATTCATAAACCATTGCCTTGGCATCATATAAGTCAGGTTGCCGGAACATACGAACGCCCATCCTTTGTTCTCAGAATTAAATGCCGCGTCCTTCAAATCCTTTTTGATGTCGAACACGGTGTACACAGCCCCGGCACTAACATTCAAATTCAGTTTGTTCGACAGGAAAGGTTTGTTGTATGCAACATTAATCCTGTAACTCTGCCCGTGTCCTGTATTCTCGTAGGTCGACATGTTATAGTCGTTCAAATAAACTTGCCCGATGAAATTGTCTGTGTTCTCGTATGACATTACCGCAGTGAGGTAACTATTCTTTATCTGCCTGCTGTAATTCACGGAATATTTGTCAGTGAGTTTCGACTTCAGCCCCGGATTTCCCTTAAACTGTGTCAATTCATTGATGTAATACACTTCAGGGTTGAGATAGTCAACGCTTGGCCGTTCTATGCTTCTTTTGTATGTAGCCGACAGAGAGCCTATGCCACTTCCGTAATTCAATGTGAACGATGGCAAAAATGAAAAATTCCGCCGCGAATTGCCGTTGTCAAACCTACAACCATCCCAGTCTCCGCGCAGCAATACGAACAGACTCCATTTGTCACTGAGCGACACATTATCCTTGAAGTAGAATTGCTGCACGTCGCTGGCATATTCCTTGTCAGAATATGTCAGGGTGGAGTTCCGGTAAATGCTCTTATACCCAGCAGCGACAGAATGGTATTTGCTGAATAGCGAAACGCTGTCCGACTCATACATCAGGTCGCCGGTAAACTCATTCATCCGCCCAATATACTTTGTCAAAGGCACGGTTGACCTGTTTTTGCTTCTATAGTTGAAGTACCTCGCCTTGACGTATAAACGGTCGTTGTCACCCATGTCGTGTCTTACCACCAGGTTGGCGACGTTGCTGAAATAGGACTCTTCCACTTCCTTGTCTGGCTGCGCCATGCCATTCATTTGCCAGTGAACGTCCGCAGGGCTTTTGTATCCAAACATTGTATATGACAATGATGACATCCAGCGTGGAGAAAAAAACATGTTGATCCTGCACATTCCGCTGTATTGTTTCAGGTGATTGTGGTTTTCAGAGAAAAACACGTCCTCACTGTTCCTGTTGATTTTATAGTTGCTTTCTTGATGGTCATCAACATACGTTCCCCACGTGGTCACCTCCATTTTCCTGGAACTATACTTGAAACTTGGACTTACACGGAATCCCTTGTCCGTCAGGCTTGTCGACCCAGCATCAATCTCTCCACTGTATTGTGTATAGATACTCCTTTTGAGAATGATGTTTATTTCTCCGGAATAATTGTCGTCGTTGAGACTAACCCTGCGCATTTCCACTTTATGTATGTCTTTGGCATCTATCTTTGACAACTCTTCATCAGACGCCTCCACACCATTCACAAACAGTTTCGCCCCCTTATGTTCCCCTGCAAATCTGAAAGTGTCATCAGAATAAACGACACCAGGAATTCGTTTCAGAGCCATGTCTGCCTTCGCAGATTTCAGCAATCCTTTGGAGAAGTCGGTCTTGAATGTCACCTTCTCCGCGTTTCCCTTTGAGACCGTCCTGTATCCAACAATCTCAACCTCGTCAAGGGCTCTCGGCATCAATGTTATTCTGGCATCAGGCGAAGATGAAAAATCAATTATTGTGTCCAAAGGCATATACATATTGCTACTTACGGAAACATGCGCTTTTGTGCAAGTGTCATTTTCCTTTATCTGACATTTAAAAATGCCATTTTCATCTGTCATGCCTTCAATTTTCCTTTCACATATAGTCAGTTTCAGTCTTATACCGACAGCCGGCTGGCTATCTGTATCTGCGAAACGAAACATCAAGATGTTTCCCTCCTGTGCAAAAGCACAGACAGGCATTCCTATGAAAAACAGGGAAAGAAGAAATCTAAAGGCCGTTGTATAACGACCTTTAAAATAATCAAAGCAAATCTTCATAAACATTGCTATTCTCTCCACTGTCCAACAAGTATTGTGCCATTACTCGTAATACCAAATACACCACTTCCATAACATCCTTTGACAGGGTCTGCTGGCGGTGGTATTGTATTAGTTGTGAAATTAGCCCTTGGTGCAGTGGCTTTAACTTCAGACATTGAATAAACAGCCGTCAATACTACCGTACAGATAGCAATGAAAAACTTTAATTTAACATCCATAATTTTAAGATTTAAGGCTATGTGCCTACTAATTTGTTTTAAAAAGGTTATTCAGCGGCTTCCTTTTTGTTTTTCTTATCCATGTTGCAATATTAGATTTTTTTTTTGAAACTTCCAAATATTTTGCGACTTTTTCGCAGAAAATTGCACTTCGTTTTGGAACTTGCAGAACTTGCAAGAATGATTACTTCGATCAGGAATCTTCAGAATATATTTTTCATCCCATCGTTGGATGCCAACCACTTTTTCGCCACAGTAAAAGTAAGTCCACATCCTCGCGGTGAGACAAATTAATAAGATGTCTGGAATGAATGCCTTCCTTTTTTAACGTTTTAAAAAATGAGGACACAAAAACCTGTGCCCCCATTTTCATCACATCTAACCAATCATGGTCTTGAGGTCTTCATCAACGGTCGTGATGCCACTCAGACCAAATTGCTCGACAAGCACCTTCAACACGGCCGGGGAAACGAATGCCGGCAAGGTTGGCCCGATGTGGATATTTTTTATGCCAAGGCTAAGAAGCGCGAGCAGCACGATTACCGCTTTCTGCTCATACCATGCTATGTTGAAAGCAATGGGCAAGTCGTTGATGTCTGAAGCACCGAAAATCTCCTTCAACTTCAGTGCCACCACTGCCCATGTGTATGAGTCGTTGCACTGTCCGGCATCCAGCACACGCGGAATGCCGTTGATGTCGCCAAGGTTCAGTTTGTTATACTTGTATTTGGCACAACCTGATGTCAGGACGACAACGTCTCTCGGCAATTTCTTTGCAAACTCGGTATAGTAGTCGCGGCTCTTGAAGCGTCCGTCGCATCCGCCCATGACAACAAACTTTCGTATGGCGCCGCTCTTCACGGCTGCAACAATCTTGTCGGCAAGGGCAAGTACCTGGTTGTGCGCAAACCCACCCACGATATGTCCATGCTCTATCTCTGTCGGAGCCTTGCATGTCTTTGCCAATTCAATCACTTCGGAGAAGTCTTTATGCCCCTCAGAATTGGTCTCGATATGTTTCCATCCAGGGAAGCCGGTTGCGTTCATCGTGAACACACGATCCTTGTAGTTCGCATTCGTGGCGGGAGGGACGATGCAGTTAGTTGTGAAGACAATCGGCCCATTGAATGTGGAGAACTCTTCTTTTTGCTTCCACCATGCATTGCCGTAGTTGCCAACCAAATGCTTGTACTTTTTAACCCGTGGATAGTAATGTGCAGGCAACATCTCGCCATGAGTATATACATCGATGCCAGTGCTCTCGGTCTGTTCCAGTAGGTCTTCGATGTCGTGCAAATCGTGCCCGCTTATGAGTATACCAGGATTTTCACCCACACCGATGTTGACCTGCGTTATTTCCGGGTTACCATAAGTCGTGCTGTTGGCCTTGTCAAGCAGTGCCATCACGTTCACACCTTGTGAGCCAGTAGCCATAACCGTATCAAGCAGGGCATTTATGTCTGAATCCGGATTAGTGATGGCAGCCAAAGCCTCACATACGAAATCTGTAATCTTTTTGTCTGTGTAGCCCAGACGCGATGCGTGTTCGTAGTATGCCGCAAGTCCCTTGAGTCCAAGCGTGGTCAATTCTTTCAGCGAGCGCAGGTCTTCGTTCGCGTTGCGGAGGACAGTCGCAGCGGCAGCCTCATGGTCGTACATTGATTTTTCGCCGCCCCACTGCACTTCGTGATAGTCCGGCAATTCCACACCCGAGTTACGGGCAATGAGAATAAGCCTTTTCTTCAAGTCTATTCCCGCATCCACACGCCTTAGTATTGACGGATCGTCGAAGTTGGCATTTGTAATGGTTGCAAACAAGGCATCCATCATAAAGCCGTCCACCTCCGGCAGGCTTTCAACATTCGCCTTGCGCAGCGCATGTTCTATCGTTGCTATGCCACGTACAATACTGATCAAGAGATCCTGATACTTGGCCGTGGATGGCTGCTTGCCGCACACGCCCCTTACGGTACACCCCGTACCTTTTGCAGTTTCCTGACACTGGAAACAAAACATTTGATTTTCCATAATGATGATGTATAAAATATTTTTCCGATGTTGCAAAGATAACACACAGCAAGGAATGGCATTGGTAACAAATGTTACTTAATAAGAATAAAAAAAGTTAAACATTGACCGTAGGAATACAAAATAACGATAAATTTGTATGAAACAAAGAGACTCAAGCGGTTAATAAAGGGAAAGGAAAACAAAGCAATGGAACACAAGATACTTAAAACATTGACACACTGTCCGCTATTTCAGGGAATGGCAGAAGAGAAAATAGACCGGCTGTTGGACAGCATCAACAACAGGCTTGTAAGTTTTGACAAACACGACATCTATGCACTTGCCGGCTATCCATGCAGGTATGCAGACATCGTGATTAAAGGCGAGTTGGTTGCCAGCATGGTTAGCCTGTCAGGCAAGTATGTGGAGATTAGCAGACTGAAAGCCGGCGACATGGTTGCTCCCGCTTTTATTTTCGCAAGCGACAACCGTATGCCAGTAAGCGTCGAGGCAGGTGCATATACACAGATACTGCGTATTAGCAAGAGCGAGTTGAAACGGCTGATAGATGCCGACGAGAAAATCCGCATGAACTATATCCAAACCATTGCCGACATCGAAGTATTCCTGACACGCAAGATGCGCATCCTCTCATTGTTGACGGTGCGTGAAAAAGTGGCATATTTTATTCTTTCAATTTCAAAGGAACAGGGCACGAATACAGTGAAACTTGATAAGTCGCGGCAGGAAATCGCCGACTCTTTTGGCATTCAGAAATTCTCATTGCTGCGTTGCATGTCCGAATTGGTTGATGCCGGTGCCATAAAAGTTGACGGAAAGACAATAACAATCTTAGACCGTAATAAAATGGGATAACATCAGCAATATATGGCAACGGATACATGGGGGCGGGCTTACAGATCGTGAGTCCCTGCATTTATAAGAACTGCTATCGCAGGCTTTATGAAACAGCAATAATAAATTACGCGAGTTCGTGATAAGATAAGTTTAGAAAAGTTCCAGTTGACATGAATCCTCTATATGTGTACCTGCAATTCATCCTGTTCGTTGTCAAAGAAACAGTATGCTGTAAGTTCAGGGTAGAGGTTCGTAATTAAATTATGTATTGACCGGTTTGTATTTAACAAAAACGCACAGGAATTTTAACACTGAAACGGCTACTTTTTAAAGAAAAAATTTCTCGCGCTGGAATATGCGATTCTCAGCATGTTTCGCAAGTGGCTGACTGCGAGAAGTTTGAAACGTATTGACAAAATCCGTCATGCAGTTTGTGCCTAATCGCACTGCCGTTTGCACCAAACCGCAGTCTCGTTTGGTACGAACTGCATCGTAATAAGGCACAAACTGGTGTGCGATTCGGCACAAAACACACCGAAGTGAGGCGAAAAGTGGGCCGCCGTTCCCATGAATTTCGCAAATAATTACAAATGAAGTCTCTGGTTTGTCAGGAAATCCTGCACGCGGGCGAGTCTGAAAATTAACACAATTAACAATTATTTGCCCGCTTATATGCATGAAGTGCAGCCTGTCAGGCTGCGGTGCATACGCACGAATCACCGACATTTACGCCTGTAGGGATTTGCGCCCTGTAAGTAAGGAAATGGATTTGCCCAGACGCAAAATATTGCACTGGCATACCTGTTTCGCACTTGTAGGGACTTACGCCCCTGTAAGTCCGCAATCACAATCGTCAGCAAATATAATCTTTTAGTATGTAGAGGACGGACTTACAAGGCGTAAGTCCCTACAAGTCAACTGGGAAAAAGCAATCACCATCGTCAGAACAGATAATTTTGTTAGGCATGTGCATCAGTATGTAGAGGACGGACTTACAGGGCGTAAGTCCCTACAAGTCAACCGGGAAAAAGCAATCACCATCGTCAGAACAGATAATTTTGTCAGGCATGTGCATCAGTGTGCAGAGGACGGACTTACAGGGTGTAAGTCCCTACATTGGGTAAGCCCACATCAACATATAATAAAAATATTATTGTGAAACGGACTTACAGGGCGGGCGTAAGTCCCTACAAGTCAACCGGGAAAAATAGGATATGACCGTTTTGACACGCCATCATGTATTGGCATACCCATAACTCAAACAAAGACATTGTTATTATTTGTCACTGTATGGACATTGCTTATCCCCAACCGGGGTATAAAATTACAATATCTTCAGTGCAATTGCTGCACACGCCTCTGCATCTGCCAAAGCATGATGGTGGTTTGTCAAGCCATATCCGCACCGTGCCGCAATGACATCAAGCGTGTGACTTCCACCAGGCCACAAATGGCGTGAGGCGAGGCAGGTGCAGTGGAACTCGTAATCCGGATAGTCCATCTGGTAAACACGAAAGACCGCCCTAAGACAACTCTCGTCAAACGATTTGTTGTGTGCCACGAGAGGAAGCCCGGCAATTATCGGCTCGACCCTGGCCCAAACCTCGGGAAACACGGGGGCGTCATCTGTATCGGCAGCACACAGGCCATGCACCTGACTGCACCTGTAATTGTAATATTCCGGTTCGGGTTTGATCAGTGAATAGAACTTATCAACCACCTCGCCGCCACGCACTATGACTATACCCACAGAACACACTGACGACCGCTCATTGTTGGCGGTCTCAAAATCTATTGCCGCGAAATCTTGCATATTTTTTTATATTGTCAAGATACATATTCATAATAAGCAATCCACGTTTCATGCGGATTGAGAAACTCCCACCTCTCTGTTACAAGAGAAGCGGGAGTTTTCTAGTTATTCGAAAACCTGACCAGCAGGATTATTTCGTGGTGTCGTTAAATGTAACAACGCGGTTGAACTCAACCTGGTCGAAGAGCTTGTCTGTTGGGCCATGACCCTCGACTGCGAGGCGACTTGCAGAAATCTTGTACTTCTTGACGAGTGCGTTCTTCACTGCGTTTGCACGGTCAACAGACAACTTCTTGTTTAACTCCAGCGGTCCCTCAGGAGAAGCATATCCGTCAATCTTGACATTTGCTTCCGGGTGGTTCTTCATGTAACTTGCGATGAGTTCAATCGGAGCATACTGTGCCGGGTCGATGACGCTCTTGCCCTGACGGAAGATAACCGTAGGCTGGAGATTGGCAACCTCCTTGCACTCGGGGCATGGCGGGCACTCGCGTGCGTTGCACTCGTCGAGCAGTTTCTGCAGGCGTGCATTCTCGCGATCCTTTGCGTCGAGGTCGCTGCGCAGACCATTGATGATGCCGTTCAGGCGGTCAATCTCCGCATCGTTGCGCAGGCTTGCAACCTTGAAGTTGTGCGTGCCGTTGGAGTTCTTGAACTTATAGACAACACCTGCGTTCAACTGGAAATTGGCGCGGTTAACGTTGAACTGTGTTCCCGTGTATGTCTTTTCGAAATACTTGTCGTTGACAGTTATCGCAGTAGGACCGTTTAGCCCCCATGTCACTGCCGGCTCAACATAAATCTGCCATGCCTTGCTTGCACCGAGGTTGAATGCGAGGTCGAAACCAGCCTTTGCGGTGGTGTTGTTGAGATTGTTCAACTTCATCTTGTCGTTTGTTCCGAACTGGTGTCCCCAGCCAAGACCTGCGACGGCGATGAACTCGCATGTGCGCGGTTCGCCCAGGTAACCTCCGAACCAGTTGCTGATGTTAACGGTGGCGATTGCACCTACGTTGGTGTAGCGCACGAAAGTCTTCTTCTCCGGCATGAAGCCCGGCTCGTTGGATTTGTTTGAGAAATATGCGTTACCCTCGACTGCAAATCCGAACACTGGCGTGAACCAGCGGCCTACGCGCAGACCCGCATTGGGGTTGAGACCGCCAAGCCATCCGTTCTGGCCTGTCATCTTTGTTGAAACTCCGCCGTTGACTCCGATATAGAAGTTATCGAAAGTCTTGCTTTCTTCGAGAACTTGTGCCGATGCACCGAGTGTCATTGTTGCTGCGGCAAAAATTACGAGTAATCTTTTCATTTTAATCTTGTTTTAATTAAACTATTAGTGTATTATACCTTCTTTATTATTATCAAAATATGTTATTGTCTGCAAAGTAATAAATAATTATCGATACTTCCAAATATTTGCACCCTAAATTAAATATTTTTTTCACATAAGTTAATATAAATAAGAAACACATGGGCTTTCTCACTTCTTTTTTGTAATTTCGCGGCATGAAAAGGATTATTCTTATCACAGGCGGGCAACGGTCTGGGAAAAGTTCATACGCAGAAAGTCTCGCGCTGAAGCTTAGCGACAGTCCGGTCTATATCGCGACGGCACATATATGGGACGAGGAGTTCCGTCAGCGGGTGCTGAAGCATCAGGAAAGACGCGGAAGGCAATGGGAAAACATCGAGGAGGAGAAATGGCTTAGCCACCACAACATATACAATAAGGTGGCAGTTATCGACTGCATAACGCTATGGTGCACCAATTTCTTCTATAACCAAGGGGCAAAGGAATGGGAACAGCCAACGGTGGACTCGGCGCTCGAGGAGATAAAAAAGGAGTTCGACCGCTTCACGGAGCAAGAATCAACGTTCATCTTCGTGACAAACGAGATAGGGAGCGGAGGGGTCAGCACTGATGTCACACAGAGGCGGTTTACCGACCTGCAAGGCTGGATGAACCAATATGTTGCGGCGCACGCCGACGAGGTTATATTGATGGTCAGCGGAATACCCGTCAAGATAAAAGGATAGGGAATGACAAAAAAACTTTATAGTAATATGAGAGACTTTCATATAAGGAAACCTGACGAGAATTTGCGCAGTTCAATACGGGATAAGATTGACAACCTGAACAAACCTAAGGGGGCGCTTGGCATGATAGAGACGCTGGCGGAACAGATTTGCATGGTGCAGCAGACACTAACGCCGCAACTGGAACACCCTTGCCACATACTCTACGGAGGTGACCACGGCATAGAACGGGAGGGAGTGAGCGTAAGTCCGCGAGACGTGACGTGGCAGCAGATGAGGAATTTCACCAAGGGCGGCGGCGGTGTAAACATGTTCTGCCGGCAGCACGGTTTCAAACTGTTGATAGTGGATGTGGGCGTTGACCACGACCTGAGCGACAACAAGGACATAATAAACCGCAAGATTGCACACGGCACTAAGAATTTCCTTTACCAAGCGGCAATGAGCGAGGAAGAGTTCGACAAGGCAACCGGCATTGGCGTGGAGATGGCGGAACGCTGCAAAGACGAGGGGTGCAACATAATATGCACCGGTGAGATGGGCATTGCAAACACTTCCCCGTCGAGTATATGGATGTATATGTTCGGGGGCGTTCCGCTCGACGAGTGCATCGGAGTGGGTGCAGGACTGAACGATGAAGGACTGCTGCACAAGCGCGATGTGCTGAAAAAGGCTGTGGAGCGTTTTGAAAGCAAGCGAACAGGCAACGCATGGCGGTGGACGGCAGACAACACAAGGCTGGCGATACGCTACTTCGGCGGCTTCGAGATGGTGGCGGCAATAGGCACTATGCTGCGGGCGGCGGAACTGGGAATGCTGGTGATGGTTGACGGCTTCATCATGTCGGCATGTATGCTTGCAGCGTCACGACTTTATCCAAACGTTCTCGACTATGCCATATTCGGGCATTGCGGCGATGAGAGCGGACACAAGAGAATGTTGGAGATCATGCACGCAAGACCTATTCTGCGCCTCGGAATGAGGCTCGGGGAGGGAACGGGCGCACTTTGCTCCTACCCTATCATAGAGAGTGCCGTTAAGATGGTCAACGAGATGAACAACTTCGACAACGCGCACATAACAAAATATTTTTAACCACAGCGTTCCGGAAGTTACTTCCAGGAAAACAAGTGGAGACCAAATTGCTATATCATGGAGATAAACATTGACCAAACGAAATGGTGGCAGCGGATTTACGCTGCACTGATTTTCTTCACACGACTGCCCCTCTGGCGACTATACCAGCCACCGCAACAGTGTTACAAGACCGTAGTGGAACACTGGCCCATGGCGGGGTGGCTAACGGGGGGCGTCATGGCGGCAACTGTTTATTTCGGGAGTACGATGTTTCCGTTCCACGTCGCACTTGTCATCGCCATCATTGCACGCGTGATGCTTACGGGAGCATTGCACGAGGACGGGCTTGCCGATTTCTTCGATGGCTTCGGAGGTGGCGGGAACGACCGCGAGCGCATACTCAGGATAATGAAGGACTCGCACACCGGGACTTACGGTGTGCTGGGGCTTATACTGTATTTCGCGCTGCTGTATGCCACACTGCATTCACTCACGCCAACGGTGGCGTCACTTGCCATCTTCGCAGGCGACGCATACTCAAAGATGATTGCGGCACAGATAATAATGTTCCTGCCATACGCACGCACCGAGGAGACAAGCAAGATGCACGCCGTGTACCGAAAGATGAGCATCAGGGCCGGCATCCTGCTCTTCCTGCAGGGCACGCTGCCGATGCTTCCACTGATATATGCCAGCATTAACGGAATGGCACTGCGATGGGACTTGCTGATATTCGTGCCGTGCATAGTAATGTATTTCCTTTACTACATGATGCTTCGCAAGATAAAAGGATACACTGGGGACTGCTGCGGCGCGCTGTTCCTGATCATTGAACTGTCATTCTACCTCATGATGCTGATAAGATAACAGCCCGTAATGACAAATTGAACACAAGCAATATGGAAATATATATGATAAGACACACAAGCGTGGGAGTGCCGAAAGGCACATGCTACGGCTGGAGCGACGTGCCGGTGGCTGGCACTTTCGAACAGGAGGCGGCTGCCACCAAGGAAAAACTGAGCGGGATTGAGTTCGACAAAGTGTTCTCGTCGCCACTTTCGAGGGCTATGAAACTGGCAGAGTTCTGCGAATGCGGAGAACCGGAACCCGATGACAGACTAAAGGAAATGAACATGGGCGACTGGGAAATGAGAGCCTACGATGAAATCGAGAAACATGACCCGGCAATACAGAAATGGTATGAAGACTACATGAACCTCGCCGCAACCAACGGCGAGAGTTACCGCATGGTGTATCGCCGCGTTGCCGGATTCCTTGATGAGCTGCGTAAGCGCGACTACCGCCGCGTTGCAATATTCGCACACGGAGGAGTGCTGATATGCGCAGGGGTTTATGCTGGCCTCTTTCCCGAGGATGGATGTTTCCGGCATCTCACGCCATACGGGGGAATCCAGATAATAAACATATAGGCATGAAAAAACCTGCCGCAGGCAATGTAAATCACCGTGCGGCAGGTCTTTTTATTTTGATGTCACCGTGCGGTTACATCTTCTTTATGATTGAACGACCGGCCTTGATAGCCTCCATGTTGAGAGGAATCAAACCATGGTGACGCTCGGGAAGGGTCTTGTAGAGAGCCTTCTCAACGCCCTTGTCGCTAACCACAGGGCAAACCTCAAGCAGTCCGCCAAGTACAATCATGTTGAACACCTTCGAGTTCTTCATCTCTGCCGCCTTGTCCATGGCATCTATGCGGTAAACATTGATGTCCTTGCGCTCCGGTGGGTTGATGATTCCGTAGCCGTCGTAGATAAGTATGCCGCCCGGTTTGATTTTCGGTGCGAACTTGTCGAGCGACGGTTGGTTCAAAACGATTGCAATGTCATACTTGCTAAGGATTGGCGATGAAACGCGGTCATCGCTTACAATCACTGTCACATTGGCTGTACCGCCGCGCTGCTCAGGGCCATACGCCGGCATCCATGTAACTTCCTTATTTTCCATCAGTCCGGAGTAAGCGAGAATCTTCCCCATAGAAAGGACACCCTGTCCTCCGAAACCAGATATAATTATTTCATGTGTCATATTCCGTTTCCTCCTTACTCTTTTGTTGTGTCCTTAAGATCTCCCTGCGGATAGTATGGGAACATGTGTTCCTCCATCCACTCGTTTGCCTTTGCCGGCGGCATCTTCCATCCGCTGTTGCACGTTGACGTTATTTCGACAAGGCACGATCCCTTTCCTGCCATATTTGCCTCGAAAGCCTTCCGTATTGCCTTCTTTGCCTTTGCGATATGCCCTACGGTGTTAACGCTCTGTCGCGTAACGAAGCATGTTCCCTCCAAAAGGGCTGCGATCTCAGGCATCTTCAGCGGGTAGCCATGCAGCTGCGGGTCACGTCCGTAAGGACATGTGGCGGTCTTCTGACCTACGAGCGTCGTCGGGGCCATCTGCCCGCCAGTCATTCCGTAAATGGCGTTATTGATGAATATAATGGTTATGTTCTCACCACGGTTGAGGGCATGGATTGTCTCGGCAGTACCTATACAGCCAAGGTCGCCGTCTCCCTGATAAGTGAAAACCAGACGGTCTGGCCACAGCCTCTTGACCGCCGTGGCAACGGCGGGTGCACGTCCGTGCGCAGCCTCCTGCCAGTCAACGTCAATATAGCGGTATGCGAAGACGGCGCAACCCACCGGTGAGACACCAACGGATTTCTCCTCCATTCCCATATCCTCGATTACCTCTGCTACGAGTTTATGTACGACACCATGAGAGCATCCCGGGCAGTAGTGCATGGGCACTTCGTTCATCAGCGTCGGTTTCTTGTACACCAGGTTCTCTGGACTTATAATATCATTCTTTTCCATGGCTTACATCAATTTGGTTTTGATAGCGTTCACGATTTCATCCGGTTCGGGCACTATGCCACCCAAACGTCCAAAGTGTTCCACAGGCAGTGCGCCATTGATGGCAAGACGAACGTCCTCAACCATCTGGCCGGCATTGATTTCCGCAACCAGCACGCCCTTCTTTCCGCGTGCTGCCTCGGCAATCTGCTTGCTCGGGAACGGCCACAGAGTGACGGGACGGAAAAGTCCCACCTTCAATCCTTCTTCCTTTGCAATCTCAAGAGCCTTCTCGGCAATGCGTGATGCAGAGCCGAAACTTACTATCATGTAGTCAGCGTCCTCAAGTTGCTGTGTATCGTAGCGTACTTCCTTCTCGCTTATTTCCTTGTATTTCTTCTGGAGGTGGAGATTGCGTTGCTCCATCACTTCCGACTGAAGTTCGAGAGAGGTTATGATGTTCGGCTCGCGGTCTTTGGTGCGTCCGAATGTGGCCCACGGGCATTCCTTCTTTATTTCCTCCTCGGTGCGGCGTGGTTTGAACGGTGGCAGGACCACCTTCTCCATCATCTGTCCGATAACGCCGTCAGACAAAATCATTGCCGGGTTGCGGTACTTGAACGCCAGTTCGTATGCGAGGTCAACGAAATCTGCCATCTCCTGCACGCTGTTCGGTGCAAGCGTGATGACATAGTAGTCGCCGTTTCCACCGCCACGCGTTGCCTGGAAATAGTCTGCCTGCGACGGCTGAATTGTTCCAAGTCCGGGACCTCCGCGCTGCACGTTGATGAAAACGCCCGGCAGTTCGGCGCCTGCCATATAGGCAATGCCCTCCTGCATAAGAGCCACGCCAGGGCTCGACGACGATGTCATCACGCGCTTTCCTGCGCCTGCGCCACCATATACCATGTTAATAGATGCCACCTCGCTCTCTGCCTGAAGAACCACCATACCAGTGGTCTCCCATGGCTTGAGCTCGGCGAGTGTCTCGATCACTTCACTCTGCGGAGTGATGGGATATCCGAAATATCCATCAGTGCCACAGCGGATTGCGGCATGGGCTATAGCCTCATTGCCTTTCATAAGGGTTACTTCTTGTTCTGCCATAGCTTTTAGTTCTCCATACGTTTTTTGTAAACTGTAATACATCCATCAGGACACACCGTTCCACACGCTGCGCACCCGATGCAGTCATCGGGATGCACCGCCTGCACATACGGGTATCCATGGACATTCACTCTTTTTGCATCGAGGGCGATAACGTCCTTTGGGCAGGCCACAACGCACAGCGAGCAGCCCTTGCACCGGTCGGTATTCACCACGATAGCACCTTTGAATTTTGCCATAATGTTTTTTTTGTCCTGTTCGCCACACAGCCACAGCCGAGGCCACGCGGGTTATCAGGGGTTGTACATGTCTTTACAATAGTAATTAAGTATGTCGTCGAGCATTCGTTTTGCTTCGACGGCAGGGCTGTCAGGATCTAAGGCTATAGCCTCAAGGTAACAGTTGATCGCATCGCGGAAATTGCCTTGCTGCCTGTATTCGTTTCCCTGCTTGTAATATTCTTCGGCTGTCATTTTTTCTTGTCATTATATGCCTTCAGCGTGTTATTCATCAGCGAGCAGATTGTCATCGGCCCCACGCCACCCGGCACCGGAGTTATGTACGAGCACTTTGGCGCGACCTCGTCAAACTTAACGTCCCCGTTCAGCCTGTAGCCGCTCTTGCGTGTCTTGTCCACTACCCTTGTGGTGCCAACGTCAATGACGACCGCGCCATCCTTTACCATGTCCGCCGTGACGAAATTCGGCTGGCCGATTGCCGCTATTATGATGTCGGCATTGCGGCACTCTTCCTTAAGCGTCTTTGAGTGGCTGTGACAAACCGTGACTGTGGCGTCGCCATACTGCTTCTGCATCATGAGCTGCGACATGGGCTTCCCCACGATGTTCGACCGCCCCAGCACAACACACTTCTTGCCGGAAGTTTTTATGCCGTAGCGTTGAAGCAAGGTGATTATCCCAAGCGGCGTGGCGGAGATGAAGCACGGCAGGCCTATGGCCATGCGCCCCACGTTTATGGGGTTGAAGCCGTCAACGTCCTTGCGGTAGTCGATTGCCTCGATGACCTTCTGTTCATCTATGTGCCCTGGCAGAGGCATCTGGACTATGAAGCCGTCGATGTCGGGGTCTTCGTTCATCTCTCGGACCTTGGCCAGCAACTCACCCTCGGTCACGTCCTCCTCATACCGTATCAGCGACGACTTGAAGCCGCACGCCTCGCACGACAGCACCTTGTTCTTGACGTATGTCTCGCTTCCGCCGTCATGCCCGACGAGGATTGCCGCGAGGTGCGGGCGCCTGTTGCCCTGCGCCACGAGGCTATCCACCTCCTGCCTTATCTCCTCCTTGAGTTTGGCGGCAGTCGCCTTTCCGTCAATCAATTTGTATCCGGCAGTTGAATTATCGTTTGTGTCCATAATATGCACGTATATTATTATTTAAGAAAAACATTGCCAACTCTCTCTCAACGCCCGTTCCTTCCGTTTTGCATCCCGGGCATTTTCACTCCTTTCATCATTCCCTTCATTCCGCCGCTCGTCACCATCTTCATCATCTTGCGTGTCTGGTCGAACTGCTTTATCAGCCTGTTCACCTCCTGTATGCTTGTTCCCGAGCCTTTTGCTATCCGGTTGCGGCGGCTTGAGTTGAGTATCTCCGGGTTTGTCCTTTCCTTTGGAGTCATGCTCTGTATTATCGCCTCAATGCCCTTGAAGGCATCGTCGTCTATGTCAACGTCCTTTATGGCCTTTCCCACTCCTGGGATCATGGCCGCAAGGTCCTTCAGGTTGCCCATCTTCTTTATCTGGTTTATCTGCCCGAGGAAGTCGTTGAAATCGAACTTGTTCTTCAGTATTTTCTTCTGGAGCCGCTTTGCCTCCTCCTCGTCATACTGCTCCTGCGCGCGCTCCACGAGCGAGACGATGTCGCCCATGCCGAGGATCCTGTCTGCCATGCGCTCTGGGTGGAACACGTCGATGGCCTCCATCTTCTCTCCCGTGCCGACAAACTTGATAGGCTTCGTGACCACCGTCCTTATCGAGAGGGCCGCTCCGCCGCGTGTGTCGCCGTCGAGTTTTGTCAGCACCACGCCGTCGAAGTCGAGCCGCTCGTTGAACTCGCGCGCCGTGTTCACGGCGTCCTGCCCTGTCATAGAGTCAACCACGAACAGCGTCTCGTCAGGAGCCAGCGCCTTCTTCAGCGTCTCTATCTCCTGCATCATCTCCTCGTCAACGGCCAGACGGCCTGCGGTATCGACGATCACCACGTCGTATCCCTTTGCCTTTGCCTCTGCGACCGCGTGGTTCGCTATGCTTACCACGTCTTTGCTCTCTGGCTCGCAGAACACTGGCACATCCACCGACGCGCCAACGACTTTCAACTGCTCGATGGCTGCCGGTCGGTAAACGTCGCACGCCACGAGCAGAGGTTTCCTGCGCTGCTTTGTCTTCAGCATGTTGGCGAGTTTGCCGCTGAACGTTGTCTTGCCCGAACCTTGCAGTCCCGACATCAATATGATTGCCGGTTTTCCCGTGAGTTGCATTTCCGATGCCGTGCCTCCCATGAGCTGGGCAAGTTCGTCATGCACAATCTTCACCATCAGTTGCCCGGGCTTGACTGCCGTCAGCACGTTCATGCCAAGAGCCTTCTGCTTAACGTTGTCGGTGAATTGCTTTGCCACCTTGTAGTTGACATCGGCATCGAGCAACGCCCTGCGCACGTCCTTCAGTGTCTCGGCAACGTTTATCTCGGTGATTTTACCCTCACCCTTCAGTATCTTGAAAGACCTTTCGAGCCTGTCACTCAGATTCTCAAACATTATCTTCTGTTTCTCTTCTCGTTTTCCTTATGTTTTTCAGTCAGGCACAAAGTTCATCCGTCACTTTTGCCTTTTGCATGGCAAAGATAATAAAAAAAATTATTATTCAATCTAATATCCGCGCCAATTTAATTTATTTTAAAACTACGGACATTCGGAACACCCGTAAATCCTCCTTTATTTTCGGAAACCAAATATCAATTTGAAATCAAGAACGGCCGGGAAGCGGCGCTGCTTTCACTTGCTGCGCCGTTTCTCCGGCCGTTACCTTACCATAACAAATTGGTCAATCCGCAATCGTCAGATAATTTTTATCGACACGGCCTTCAGTTCCTGCCACCCAGACCTGTCGGTCAGCCGCACCATGAAATGGTAGTCGCCCGCATCGATGTCTGCCGGTATTGGTATGTCAACGCTTGCCTTGTACGACTTCTGTCCGGCTGGTATTTCCCCGCCGCTGTTATACACCCATGGCTTAACCGGCTCTTTCCTGGCATCGAGCCCGCAGTCGCCAGCTGCGGTGCTGTGCGAGTGGTGGTCGAAGTTGTTGTGTATCTCAATGTTGAAACTTCCGAGTTCCTGGTTGTCCGCAAAAACACACCGGAACGGCACCACTTCGCCGCGCTTATACACCTGGCAGTTCTGCGGATATGAATTTTCGTCGTTGCTTATCGTCGGTTTCTCCATATCCTTTACAACGGGGTCATCATCATCCCCACAGGCAGCGATTGTCATAACTGCCACCGCTATCAAAATTCCTGAAAACAATCTTTTCATATCCTTATTCCTTACCTGTTGTTATTTCACTTGCAAATCCTCACATTCCTCCGTTGAGCAAACGCCTTTGGCATCGGTCACGTTGAAATGAAGGTGATAAACGCCCTTGGGGGCATCGGCCGGTATCATCAACTGCTCGCTGAAGTCAGCACTCGTCTTGCCGGCATATTTCTCGGAAAAGTCGAACTCCTTCTCATATTTCGTACCAGCCTTGTGTATCTCCACCACGATTTCCTTAATTTTGTTTGGAGCATCGACATGCGCCGCAAGTTTCATATACTTGCCGGCTGTGGCGGTTTTGCTGTCACCGTCTCCCACCTCCTTCAGTTCTATTACCGGGGCATCCGTGGAAGCAGCCTTCACTGTGATGTTCTCCTTGACCACCGTTGACAGGTTTGCCTTGTCCGTCACCGTGAATGTGAGGACATACTTCCCTGCGGCAGCCGTTGCCGGAATGTCGATGTGCTTGTGGAAAATGGCATTTTTCTTTCCCACGAACTCATCGCCGTTGTAGTCCTTCTTCAAAAGGACTTCGCCGCCTTCACCTGAAATCTTTACCTCAATGCTATTAATGAGGTTCTCGGCGAGTATTTCCCCCTCGAGGTGGAAGTCCTTGCCTGCAACGGCCTCCTTGCTGTTCTCATGCCCAACTTCCTCGAGTTTCACCACCGGTGCATTGCCGGCGCCGCCATTGTTGTCGTCCGAGCAAGATGTGAATACCATGGCCAATACCGGGAGGAGCAGCGCTGCTCCTGAAATTATGATTTTTTTCATTGTTTCCTTTTTTTATAAAATTAATGTAATGTGTCCCGCTTTTTCTGGGACGTTTAAATATTCTCTTTGTTTTTTTTCTTAGAACGCCAGTCCCACCGACACGCTGACATTGCGCCCTGCCTCCGGAACGCCTATCAGCCGGTAGTAACTGGTGTGGTCATAGTACCTGCGGTTGAGCAGGTTGTCGCAACTCAGGTTGGCGGTGAGCGCGGCATCCTTCATGCGCCACGACCTGCCCGCCGACATGTTTATCAGATAGTAACCCGGGGTTGGCTTCTCCGGGGGTACAATCTCGCTCTGTCTTCCCGTGAGTTGGTATGCCACCTGCACATACGTCCCTGCCCCGTCATCCGTCCCCGGTGTCTTCCATTTCAGCGATGCCCCGACGCTCCACGGCCGGCTGAAAGGCAGCGTGTAGCCCTTCTTCTCGCCAGACTCCTGTCGCGCATAAAGGTATTCGCCGGTCAACTCGCTCTCCAGGCATGTCAGCCATTCGTATTTCAGGGACATCTCGCAGCCCCATCTCAGCACCCTGCCCTGACCGTAGTTATACACCTGAAGCCCCTCGTAATAGTTTGGCGTGGGGTTCATATATATATAATTGGTGAAATAGTTGAAATATGGATCTATCTGGATTACCATGCGGTCACCATGCCAGTGTATGCCGGCATCCACCTGGTACGACTCCTCTGGGTCGAGGTCCGGGTTCCCCTTCTCATACCTGAATATGTGATAGTTCACCCCGTCGGTGCCAAGTTCCTTTGGTATCGGAGTACGGAAGCCCTTGCCGACGTTAGCCTTCAGAATCCACCTGCCGTTGATGTAGTTCACCCCTGCCGACCATGTGAGGCTTCCGAAGTTGAGGATGCGGTTCCCCGACCTCTCCTTATACACGCCGGTGCCGTTCTCCGGTGTGGCGAACCAGTCGCGGTAGGCATGTATATGCGTGCGCGTGGCGTCATACCGCAGTCCGGCATTCAGGATGATTTTTTCCGACAGATACCAGCGGTCATACAGGTATGCCCCTGCCGTGGCGTTGTTGAAGTCGGGGATTATGAACCCCCACCCCTCGCGCTTGTTGCGCTGCAGTTCGGCGCTCGCCCCCACACAGATGTTGTGGTGACCCGCAACCGGCATCTTCGCCCCGAGCGCCACGGTGTATGTCTGCTTACGGAACTTGCGCTCGAGCGTGCCCGGCGGTATTGGCATATACCCGTGGCTCACCGGCTCTGACTCCTCCTTGCGCACGTTGCGCTGGAAAGAGAGGTCGAGGAAGAGGTGCAGCTTGGGCAGGTGCAACTCCGAGTGGCTCACCGCCTTCAGGTGATTCATTGCGTGGAATGGCAGCGATATGTCGCGTTCCGACCTGTCGTAGTCTATCTCGGACAGCCGCACCTCCAGTCCGTGGGCATTTGCGAAGAAGCCGCTCTTGCCGCTGGTGTCAGAAAGGCGCAGGCTCGTAGCGAAATGATCGCCACGGTAGCCCACCATCGCGCTGCCGTCAAACTCGCGCCCCGCAGTGTTGCGTAGCCTGCGTCTGTGAAGCCTTATATAATAGGAATAATATTGTATGCTGTCCGTTGGCACGCGGTAGTCGGCATAGTCGCTTCCCGTGAGGGTTGCCTTCCAGTAGAAGCCGTTCCGCATCGCGCCGCCAAGTTGAACCGCCGCGCCGAGCGAGGCGTTGTTGCTGCGCGCGAAGACGCGTGCCTTGCCGCCGAACGGCCTGTCAGGCACACGGTCACTGAAAAGGTTTATAACCCCGCCGATGGCGTCAGAGCCGTAGAGCAGGGCCGACGGGCCCTTTACTATCTCCACGCGGTCAACGTCGAACTGGTTTATCTCCAGTCCGTGATCCTCGCCCCACTGCTGTCCCTCGTGCTTTATTCCGTTCTCGGTCACTGCCATGCGGTTGAAGCCAAGGCCACGTATCGATGGCTTCGACTCACCCGAGCCTATGCTCATGGCCTTAACCCCGGGAATTGACTTGAGGCTCTGCATGAGACTTCCTCCGAGGTTGGCATTGAGAAATTCATCGCTCACACTCACAATATTCTGCGAAGATTTCATCTGCAGGTTGCGCTGCGTGTGGTTTCCCAGCACGACGACATCCTGCACGCTGCCACCCTGTATCGTGTCCGGGCTGTCACATACCGACCTGCCGGAGGATGGCAAGGCGATGGCTGACAGCACGGCTGCATACATTATTTTTTTCATAAACAGACGTACTTATTTGATACAATACCCCCACGGCGGCACTTGTCAATGCCGCTCATGGAAAACTAAAGGATGGATATTGCCTCGGGAGGTCCGCGCCGGAAGTTGTGCAATGCCGCGTGCGAGCATGCAAACACATGACGGCGCTGCGGCAATGCCTTCCCCTTTACGGCAAGGGGAACAACCATGATGACAACCGCCGCAATATATGGCAGCGTGCTGAACTGGCACAGCAGGCAGTTGCCGAAGTGTATGTTTCCGTTGGAGAGATGCCCCGCATGGGGTGCGTGGTTTACGCAGTCAACGCACGTCACCTCCGCCGCACCACCGGAGTGGTTGTGCAGCGAAGCAGCCAGCAGCAACGGCACGAACACCGTCAGCAGCAGGCGCGATATGTATATGCGCCGTCTCTCTGTATCCATATCGCTCGCAAAGGTAACACATTTGTCGGTGAAACGTACAGGTCGTCACGATATTTAACATTAAATAGCACTATGCAATGCCGCAAGCCCAAATTCAGAAACGGGGTGTGTATGCCTGTTTGCAGACCATCCCCGGGCATTCATTACTGCAGGGACTTACGCGGCGTAAGTCCCTGCAAAAACACAACCGCGCAATGGCACTGTTCCCTATGTGCGGCTAAAACTTCTATTTCACCATTATTTTCTTTCCCTTGCTGATGTATATTCCCTTTGGCAGTGATTTCGTGTCGTCTGCCTTTATCTCCATGCCTTGCAGATTGTATATCTTTACGTTGCCCGCTGTCGCGTCGCATTCCGCATGGTCAATTCCTGTATCAAAATCCTCCGGCCTTGGGCGTTCGCTTTTGTATATCAACTGTCCGTTGCGCCAGAAACCTATGACTTTGTGTATGTAGTATATTATAGAAAATGGCGGTTCGAACCCAGGGTTGAAAATTCCATTCCATGGTTGCACGAAGCCTATGCCTTTTATTTGCATGTATTTCCGGCTCATACTTATGTCTGGTATTATTACATATTCGTATGCTGTTATATCCTGCATATTAAATATTTCATCAATCTTGTAATATTGATACTCGTCAAATTCAGAAATATAGTTGTATGGTATCATTTTCCCAATAAACCAGTCATAATCATAAATCAATATTTCTTTTTTCTCATTGTATGGTATATAATACACTTTTTTACCTTCCTCGCGAATCAACACGTCATCCCAGACTAATCTCTTCCATTTTGATGGGTCCTCCGGTCTGTAGTATTCATCAATGTCATTTTTTATTTCATAAGCATAAGCACTTACATGCTTATATTTTTTGCCATTGTAGTTACTGTCACCGTCCACCACGCATTTCCTGTAAGTCCCACCAAATCTAAGTTCTCCACCCGTGTGCATAACAAAGAATGTCTCCTCTATCCACTTCGTCCCGACTGGGTAATACTCTGCCACATCCTGGGCGTGAGCCGTTGCAATTGACATAAACGCGGCAAAGGATGCCATAAAAAATGAGTTTGTCCTTTTCATAATATTTTATTTTACCAGGTTATACTTTGATTTTTTTTCTTCCGTATCTTCCTTTTCTTCCCTTTACTCCAACATCCGCCTATTTGTCTCTGTTGTCACCGCACAAAAACCATATTCGCATATAAGCGGGTCTTGTCAGGAAAGATTATCTAAGAACAGGGCATCAGACAACAGATACTCATTTGTTTTTTTAATGTCGAAGGCTGTCCACGTTAGTGCGTCATTGCACCTTATACTTGTTATTCCGAGTGAATCTATGAGAGAGAAGTCACTCATGTCGTAGGATATTTCGTAATCCATCTGCGCGCAGGCATTGGATTGCGCGAACAAAAGCATTGAAAGCAGTGCCACATGCCATTTGCAAATCCAGCTTGCACGGTAAGAACTTTCAGGAAAACAAGAAATCAATGAATTTTTCATAAACTTTAAGGTAAAATGTTTTAAACACGTTGCAAATATACAATTTACTCTCTGAAAGTCAAAATTATTCTGACAAAAATTAACGAATAAAGTTAAGAATAAAGCAACATGTAAGTTTTTTTGTTAATTTACGTACTATCAACGTGTATCCACGCATACAGGAACTTACACCCTGTAAGTCCGTAAAAAACCGACTACAATCAGTCTGAGCTCTAATTACCGATTTGGGATAATTTGCAGGACAATGCCATAACAAAGCAGTATGCGATGACTGTTTGGCGTTGGCAAGGTTGCGGTTTGTGGCAATCCGCAAACCAAATACGCCGTGATTACACAGCAAAGGGGGTGTGTCAAAATTGGCACACCCTCTTTTAACATATCACAAAGCCCGAACTT
>OIIP01000011.1_pt1 | contig 77615 bp, 54 predicted proteins | sample 1583261 | NCBI WGS metagenome assembly OIIP01 (sample SAMN02675049, study PRJEB24791) | human gut metagenome, SKBSTL061 | isolation source: stool | host: Homo sapiens | place: USA
GGTAAGGTTCCTCGCGTATCATCGAATTAAACCACATGTTCCTCCGCTTGTGCGGACCCCCGCCAATCTCTTTGAGTTTCACCGTTGCCGGCGTACTCCCCAGGTGGAATACTTATCGCTTTCGCTTAGACCCATACTGTATATCGCATAGATCTAGTATTCATCGTTTACTGCGTGGACTACCAGGGTATCTAATCCTGTTTGATACCCACGCTTTCGTGCTTCAGTGTCAGTTGTAATGTAGTACGCTGCCTGCGCAATCGGAGTTCTGTGTGATATCTATGCATTTCACCGCTACACCACACGTTCCACGTACCTCCAGTACACTCTAGCTAGAGAGTTTCAAAGGCAAGACCATAGTTGAGCTACAGCTTTTCACCCCTGACTTCCCTTGCAACCTACGCACCCTTTAAACCCAATAATTCCGGATAACGCTCGCATCCTCCGTATTACCGCGGCTGCTGGCACGGAGTTAGCCGATGCTTATTCGTATGGTAACTGCAAACGTCTACACGTAGACGACTTTAATCCCATACAAAAGAAGTTTACAACCCTTGCGGGCAGTCTTCCTTCACGCGACTTGGCTGGTTCAGGCTCTCGCCCATTGACCAATATTCCTCACTGCTGCCTCCCGTAGGAGTTTGACCCGTATCTCAGTGTCAATGTGGGGGGTCAACCTCTCAGTCCCCCTATCCATCGTTGCCTTGGTAAGCCGTTACCTTACCAACGAGCTAATGGAACGCAGGCCTATCTCTTAGCGATTAATCTTTCCTCCTCTTCTCATGTGATCTAAGGAGAGTATGGTGTATTAGTCCGACTTTCATCGGGTTATTCACCACTAAGAGGTAAGTTGCATACGTGTTACTCACCCATTCGCCGGTCGCCGACGACGTATTGCTACATCTCGCTGCCCCTCGACTTGCATGTGTTAAGCCTATCGCTAGCGTTCATCCTGAGCCAGAGTCAAACTCTCCATTGTTAGTATTTTGTTTGTTTGTTCTCTGTATATAACACAAGACCCAGTAGCTGTTGCCACTCTCAAGCCTTGTCTCTAAGATGATTATTGTGCTATTATGCTTATTGTCCTCGCAGTGTAGACCTAGATTTTGATTGTCTTAGGTATTGCTTGATCTAGAACTTGCTCTAGATCACTACACTTTGTTGATTGTTTAGTTATGAAATATATCAAAGATCGCTTCTATAATTCCCGTAAGACCAGCCCCTCGTTCGGAGCTCCAGCTCAAGACCCCTTCACACGTGAAGAGCGAACTGCTTTTTCTTGCGGGTTGTGAGTGCAAAGGTACGACAAGTTTTTCAAACCACCAAATTTCTGGAGAAGTTTTTTTTGCCGATCGATTTCTATCTGCCAGAAGCCTGTATTAAGTAGGCCTCTAAGCTAGCTCTGCAAGCGCTTCGATCAGCCGTCGTCGTCACCAATCCCCAATCGTGCATCGGACACTTCCGACCACCCCTTCTTTGGAGTTGCGGATGCAAAGGTACGACAACTTTTTGAATCCACCAAATATCCGGAGAAGTTTTTTTTTCGAGAGCATCGCTCGTGCGTCTGGTACCTATTATATATAGGAGTACCTAGATCGCATTCGCGAGGGCACCTATTATTAGGACCTGCGACCTCAACAAAAGAGGTCTCCAAGCAACGCCCTAACCGTCAAAACTTGCTCACCACTCAAGGCTCCTCAGACACCTCCGAAGACCCGTTCTTTTGAGTTGCGAGTGCAAAGGTAATACATCTTCCCGAATCCACCAAACTTTCAACCAAACTTTTTTTCGGCCGTACATTCCACCCTAATAAACCAAGAGTTTGCATTGAAGTAGACTAGAAGACACCATAATAATATAATAGGGAGCGAGAATACCCCGCTCCCCATCGCAAGCTCGGAACATTTAGATCCAACGCTAGTCAGCCTACCAGAGGGCTTCCGATAACTTCTTACTCCTCAACTGGCTCTGATTCCAAAGTGTCAGAAGAAGCTGAAGTAAAAATGACAACAGAGAGATTCTGCATCTCCTCATTCACGTTGAGAAGTATCGTTTCCCACTTAGATCCTTTGCGATTGGTATACCATGGGGTATTTTCGTCAAAGGGGGGCATTTCTTCCCAGCCTTGATTTTTCAGATACTCCTTGATGGCTTTGAATATTTTCTCGTTGAACTTCTCCTTTGTGACAGCCTTTATGCTCTCACGCATAGAGAAATCTATTGCAAAGCCTACTATCAAAGCCTCACTTGTTGGCGTCTCTGTCAGAACTCCCTTTCTTGTTTTAGCTAGGTAATGGCTAAGCAATCGCCCTTGACGTGGGGCATACTTAAAAGGCTTGATGTAAAGCTCCAACTCATCAACCTCTGAGAAGGTAGACTCTGCACTATCATCGGATGGGTAAGGCAACTTACTAATTGGAGCTTTAGCTAAGTTATAAAACTCACCCTGTGGTGTCAGAATCGGGTCAAGAGCTGTCTTGATAATCTTTTTGTATGGGACATACGAAGAGCGAATTTGACCATAAGGCTCATATATGGGAAAGTTTTTATAGGTGATAGACGGATCAAGGTTACCCTTTGCATCGTATAGTACATATTCACCATCAACTGGAACCAAGGTGCTCCCATTCTTGAGCGGAGCCACCTCCTTATATTTTGCACTACCCTCTTCGTCAGTGACTGATATTTCATAGACTTTCTCTTTTGTCTTAGCGTCTAAAAACACCCACGTACACTGATCCACTTCTTCTCCGTCTAGATCAGTCTCTACAGAGTGCTCTAAGTAAATGTAGTGGTTATTGGAATGACCTAATACAAGTCTTGGATAGTCTAACCGTATTTCCTCTTGCTGACCAGTCTTATCTAGGACCCCATACGTAGCGTCAGAAAGAAAGCTATACGAATCTGCAGAAGCGTGAGCCTCAGCATCAGAAACTAAGATAGTTCCATTAGTAAAGATTCGCTCAGGCTTATATCTATCAGCTATCTGCCCTATCACATTTCCCTTGGGGTCGTACACCTTGTTCTTCACGATAAAAGAAGAAGGACCTACGATCAGATCACCACGATCAAAGTCTGCTTTGATTGAAAAAAGAACCTTCCCCCTCTTATCCAGCACATCATACTGGTTCTTATCAAGATCTCTTGCTAAATAGTAGTTACTGTAAGGAATGAACAGGCCATCGTATCGTGGTGATGTAAGAATCTCCCCCTTTACACTAACCAGCCCATAATACCCACTAGACGATGCGTATGAAGTCACCCCTGACATAAACTTAGGTAGGACAGCTGTTATCTCCTCGTCTTTGTATTTCTGCAGCTCTGTTACGGGCTTTCCTGTAGATGTTGATATAAGTGTAATGCGTGAGTCCATCTGCACTGCTGGTATAACTCCACTAGTGGCCACACCCACACTGGCAAAGGTTTCATTACACAGCAACTTAGGCTTTTTACCAGTCTTATAGATAGAGACTCGACCATTCTTCTCCACGGTGAAGATTCCGTTGCGAGACTTCGAAAGCTTACAGTCGCTTCCAAACTCCTCCTCAAATATGGGCTTACCATCCTGTACGCTAAACATACCGATACGTCCATCCTCACTCTTTTGGTAAGGAATGGCGTCGATATCCCCCCAAAAGTCGTCCTCTAGGCCTGCATTTGAGCTACAGCTCACCAGCAGGAGCATTGCGATAGCGACCGCTATCCACTTTACCTGTTGCATTATTTATAACTCTGTCTTTGATTAGTATGCGATTGTAGCGTGACTAAAGAGCCTACAGCCCTATCTCCCTAGAGTTTCTTCCTGGGGAGACATGGGAAGCAGCCTTTCCTCTTGAAGGCAAAGTTAAGCTTTTCTGCAAAGCATTGCAATGTCCATTAAGATTCTCAATACGCACGAGCCTTCTCGACTCCGCAAACCTTCTAGATTTGGGGAAAATCAGGCGGAAGTGCGCTGTGGGAGCGTGCGGCGAGTGTGTGTCGTGTGGGGCTTACGGCCACGCAGGGAGGAAATCGGGAATTTCTCGGTGGAGATTGTTCATTCTCCACGGAGGGACTGGAAAATTCTTCGGACTTATGATTTCATTCCTCCGAAGTTTCATTTCATTCCTCCGAAGTTTTATTTAGCCCCTCAGTGAAGAATTTTCATTTCCTAGTGAGCTATCGGAGATTTCCTCCGTAGAAAGCGGAACCCGCGCTCAAGAGTTCGTTTTTTTTGATCGATAGGGAGCGTAAGTATAAGTAGACTGGAGATGCTACCGTCACTTGATAGCTCCATGTGCTCGTGTCATCGGATTGTCTGACGGAAGCTGTCGACGACCTGGCGCATATCCTCGGGTAGATAAGCGAGGGCGCGTTGCTGTATCTCGGGGGGTATCCCGAAGTGCGCCTCGGCGAGGCTCCCGGCGATAGCTCCTATGGTATCACTATCGCCACCGATGGAGATGGCGAGGCGGATAACCTCCTCGAAGGTGCGCCCCGCTAAGAAACAGACTATCGCTTGCGGTACGGTCACTTGGCATGTTTCGTCAAAGCTGTTGTGCTCCCGGATGTAGTCGACCCGCTGTGTGAGGTCATAGTGATAGGTCTCCTCGATATGCTTCTTGAGGTCGGCTTTGCTCGCCCCACCTCTGAGCTGGTAGATGGCGTCTGCGATAGAGACCGCCCCTTTTATCCCCTCGGGGTGGTTGTGGGTGCACTCGGCGCTGGCCTTAGCTTGCGAGAGGACGGCATTGCGAGTGGAGAGCCAGCCACAGGGTGAGACGCGCATAGCACTGCCATTGCCAAAGCTGCGATACGGCACTGGTGGGGTCGTGTAGATCCACTGATGAAAGCGTCCGCCGTAGGCTCCTTTAGGATGGGGGTAGCGCCTGCACCAGGTCTGCAAGGTATCGGCAAAGTACGCCCCTCTCAGTAGCGCATCGGCAACGGCTACGGTGCAGATTGTGTCGTCCGTATAGTCGCATCCGTCGGCAAAGAGCTCGAAGTCTGTGCGGTGGGTATTTGCGAACTCAAATCGTGATCCGACGATGTCTCCTACTATTGCTCCTAACATAACTTGCTTGTTGTTTGGCACAAAGATAATGCTTCTCTGCAAGTAATGGAGTGTCTACGCTCTGGGCTAGATGCATTTGCGAAGCGAAGGTGCGGGGGTACCGTTTTATTGCGTACCTTTGCAGTGGCGATTGTACAAGGCGGTTTGCACAGAGCTGTGACACACGCTACCGTGCACGTATGCAGAAGCCCCTGTAGTTCAACGGATAGAATAGAAGTTTCCTAAACTTTAGATCTGAGTTCGATTCTCAGCGGGGGTACACTTGCGGGGTGTCAAGTTTTTTGTACCTTTGCAGTCGATTTACTTCCTAAGTAGGGTTTGTCAAGTGCTCGTCGATAGTAGGCAGCCACCTTACGGGACTATATAATGATAGTAACAGACGAACGTAATGTACGCAATTGTTGAAATCCAAGGTCAGCAGTTTAAGGTAGAGGAGGGTCGCAAGCTCTTCGTGCATCATATCCGCGAGGCGGAGCAGGGTGCAGAGGTTACCTTTGACCGGGTTATGCTCCTCGACAAGGACGGAGCAGTCGCAGTAGGTGCCCCGACGATCGAGGGCGCACAGGTAGTATGTGAGGTCGTATCTCCACTCGTCAAGGGTGAGAAGGTGCTGATCTTTCATAAGAAGCGGAGAAAGGGCTATCGTAAGCTCAGAGGGCATCGCCAGCAATTCTCCGAGATACTAGTAAAGCAAATCGTAGGATAATTAAAGACTCTAAGGAATCATGGCACATAAGAAAGGTGTAGGAAGCTCCAAGAACGGACGCGAATCCGAAAGCAAACGCCTAGGCGTTAAGATCTTTGGAGGCGAAGCCTGTAAGGCTGGTAACATCATCGTACGTCAGAGAGGTACGCAGCACCACCCAGGTGAGAACGTGGGCATGGGCAAGGATCATACCCTCTATGCACTGACAGACGGTACGGTCGTCTTCACTCAGACGAGAGGAGACCGTAGCTTCGTCTCTGTAGCGGCACACGAGTAGTCATCACTTAGTGATACATCGCTAAGCTCTACGCTACACAATACAGCAGCCCCTCCGCCTCCTATCCCTTGGTTTGATAAGGGTTATGAGGTAGAGGGGCTTGACATTTTTCATTCTTCCAACATTACCAAGGTGGCTCCTCTAGGTTATTTACCTTGCATCATGTAGATAGTGTGCTATCTGAAGAAATATTACTATCTTTGCATCGTAATGAACCGGTTGAGGTCGTACGGCTCATGAGCAGTCGTCTCAGCTTAGGTATGGAGGAGGAAGCCATGCGACAGCGGTTCCCTCCTTTTTGTATATAACCATCGAGTATCATGATAGATCTAGCAGTACTCCGCACAGAAATAGAGCAAATGCTCCACGAGGACGAGTTCGTCGTGGAGATAACTAGTAGCCCAGGGGATCAGATCCGTGTAGTGATCGATGCCATGGGAGGCTTGCCCATCTCTCGCTGTGTCGAGGTCTCTAGAGCCATCACGCAGCTACGCGATCGTGACGAGGAAGAGGACTACGCCCTCGAGGTGTCGTCGCCCAGCCTCTCCGATCCATGGCAGGTCTACGAGCAGTACACACGTCATCTGGAGGCACCCGTGCAGGCGGTCGACGCGTCAGGGATGAAGTGGCACGGCAAGCTCATCGAGGTCGGTGCTCGGGGTGCCGATCAGCTCCCCGAGTACGTCGTCCTAGAGATAGAGCGCACAGAGACCATACAGGATGGTAAGAAGAAGAAAAAGCAGCAGATCATCGAGCCACACCGCATCGAGCGTGATCAGCTCAAGCGTATCTCGTACGACCTAGACAAGGTCCTCTGATAGCGATCCCCCTCCCCCATCATTACTTAGATATACTAGTCCCACAGAAGAGACCCAACATACATATATGGCTAGAAAGAAAGAAGCAACGAGCTTAAAGGTTCTACTCACTGAATTCAAAGAGCTGAAGAACATAGACGAGGAGACGATGCTCCACGTATTAGAGGACTCCTTCCGGAGCATCCTCGCTAAGATGTTTGGTTCAGACGACAACTTTGACGTGATCATCAATGCAGATAGCGGAGACTTTGAGATCTGGCGTACCCGCGAGGTGGTTGCCGACGATGCTGTCGAGCGGGAGAACGAGCAGGTAGCCTACACGGAGGCTCGCGAGATAGATCCCGAGGCTGAGATCGGAGATGATGTGACCGACTCGGTAGACTTCCTATCCTTCGGCCGACGCGCCATAGTCAATCTACGCCAGACCCTCTCGAGCAAGATCTTGGACCTGCAGAAGGAGCACTTCTACCAGACCTTCATAGAGCGTGTAGGAGAGCTGATCACGGCTGAAGTCTATCAGGTATGGAAGCGTGAGACCCTACTCGTCGACGAGGATGGCAACGAGCTCATCATGCCTAAGAGCGAGCAGATCCCCGACGAATACTTCCGCAAGGGTGATAGCGTCCATGCTGTCATAGCTCGTGTGGATAATGAGAACAACAACCCTCGCGTCACGCTCTCACGCACTAGCCCAGAGTTCCTCAAGCGTCTCTTTGAGATCAACGTCCCCGAAATCGCTGACGGACTGATCACCATCAAGCGTGTAGCACGTATCCCAGGCGTTCGTGCCAAGATTGCCGTCGAGTCGTACGATGATCGCATCGATCCTGTCGGCTCTTGTGTCGGTATGAATGGTAGCCGTATACGTGGCATCGTCCGGGAGCTACATGGGGAGAACATTGACGTCCTCACCTACACGGCAAACGACAGCCTATTCATACAGCGTGCGCTGAGTCCTGCTAAGATCTCTTCGATCGAGCTCTATCCAGAGACCGCTAAGGCAGAGGTTTACCTACGTCCAGAGGATGTGCCTCTAGCTATCGGTAAGAACGCCAGCAACATCAAGCTAGCGTCCGTTCTGACAGGCTTTGAGATTGAGGTGTTCCGTGATGCAGCAGATACGACCGAAGAGGATATCTACCTCTCCGAGTTTAGCGATGAAATCGAGGACTGGGTCATCAAGATGCTTCTAGACATTGGGCTTAATACGGCTCGTGCCGTCCTGACGACCTCACGCACAGAGCTTCTTAAGAAGACCGATCTCGAGATAGAGACCATCGACCGTGTCCTCCGCATCCTCTCGTCCGAGTTTGACCTTGAGGAGCTAGAGGAGATGGGGCTACCACAGGAAAACATTGACCTGCTCAAGAGTCCCGTACCTACGCAAAAGGAGATCGCCCAGGCGATCATCGAAGACCTCAAGGAGGACGAAGCTGCCGAGGAGTAAGCAGAGCACACTACCAGCTAGTCACAGTACAGGGGGTGACCGTGACTAGGACTATTCATAACGATAAGAAATACCGAACCCCACCCGTAGACGAGCAATCAAGAGAAATATATGTCCATAAAACTGTTTAGCCTAGCCAAAGAACTCAACATCGGAGTCAATTCGCTTGTCGCCTTTCTTCACGACAAGGGAAAGGAAGTCGACAACAACCCTAACACACGCATCACGGAGGATGAGTTTAATCTGATCCTGCGTGGCTTCACGCCGACCTTTGATGAGGAGACTGTAGGAAGAGCCAAGAAAAAGTTCCTCCGCAGTAAGAGTGCGCCTAAGGCTAAAGCAGAGGAGCCTGCCCAAACCGCAAAACCCGAAGCAAATAACGCCGAGGAGCAGCCCACAGACGCAAAAGCTTCAGCAGCTAAAAAGGAGAAGGCAGAGCCTGACATCCCCACCGCGGCCAGCACCTCACAGGTCAACGTCGTGGGGCGTATAGAGCTCGACAAACATAACAACCCCGTCTCAGCCTCCACGACCAAAGCCTCTGCGGCTACTCAAGAGGAGCCAACCAAGACAAAGGCGACAACTAAGACTAGTAAGGCCAAAAGCACGACCACGTCTAAGCAGAAGGCGGCTACTCAAGAGAAGCCTGCCAAGACGAAGGCTAGCACGATAGCTGAGCAGCCGAAGGCCGCTACGCCTGCTAAGGAGACTAAAAAGGCTACCGAGACTAAAGAGACAAAGAGTGAGGCTAAGTCCGTAGAGAGCACTAAGCCCTCTGCTGAGGCTTCGTCTAAGGAAAAGGAGACTGACACGTCTAAGGAATCAGCACCCGTTGCTTCTAAGGAGCCGACACCGAGCGAGTCCAAGCCAATCGCTGCTAAGGAAGAGCCAGTGAAGGCAGAGCCGAAGCAGAAGGCTGCCGAGCAACCAGTCGCTGTCGCACAAGAGTCAGCAGCCAAGGAGCCCCAGACACCTGCTCCCAAAGCAGGTGTCCCCACCGAGACTACTACCGAGACCAAGGGTGAGGATGAAACAGAGATCTTCCGCATTGCCAAGAAGGAGGACGAGCCACAGCTCAAAGTGGTCGGCAAGATCGACCTCAGTAGCTTTAGCAGCTCTCGCTCTCGCAAGTCTAGCAAAGACAAAGAGAGCAGTCGTCGCAAGCGCAAGCGCATCTCCTCAGGAGCCGTCGATGTCAAGAGCGAAGGCGCCAAAATACAGGATGATCGCTCAGGCAAGAAGGGCGGTCGCTCAGCTGCTCCACAGCGAGGTGAGCGTCCAGCACGCAATGAGCGTCGCACTGGACGTAAGAGCAGACGTCAGGAGCCAGTCTTGACTCCCGAGGAGCAGGACGAGCTAAGAGCTAAGCAGGTCAAGGAGACCCTAGCACGGCTCAACAACAAGCAGACCGTCTTCGGGCGTGCTGCTAAGTCTAGACGTGAAAAGCGTGAAGCGCGCCGTGCCGAGTTTGAGCGCGAGCAAGAGCTCTCCACGCAGGACGAGAAGGTACTTAAGCTGACCGAGTTCGTCACCGTTAGCGACCTTGCCAACATGATGAACGTCCCGGTCACCGACGTTATCTCCACCTGTATGAGTATCGACATGATGGTGTCGATCAATCAGCGTCTCGATGCCGAGACGATCAATATCGTTGCCGAGGAGTTTGGCTACGAGACCGAGTTCGTATCGGCCAACGTCGTCGAGGCTATCTCAGCCGACGAGGAGCCAGACAAGCCTGAGGATCTAGAGCCTCGTCCACCCGTCATCACCATCATGGGTCACGTAGACCACGGTAAGACATCGCTACTCGACTGCATCCGTCGTTCGGACGTTATCGCAGGCGAAGCAGGAGGTATCACGCAGCACATCGGTGCGTACAATGTCACGCTCTCCGATGGTCGTCGCTTGACCGTCCTAGATACACCAGGTCACGAGGCCTTTACCGCTATGCGTGCTCGTGGTGCGCAGATTACAGATATCGTGGTCATCGTCATTGCGGCAAACGATGCCGTGATGCCCCAGACCATTGAGGCGCTCAATCACGCTAGTGCCGCTGGCGTGCCGATCATCTTCGCGATCAACAAGATCGATGTCAACGGTGCCAACCCCGATAAGATTCGTGAGCAGCTTGCCGGTATGAACTACCTCGTCGAGGATTGGGGTGGTAAGTACCAGGTGCAGGAGATCTCTGCTAAGAAAAATATCGGTATCCCCGATCTACTCGATAAAATCTTCCTCGAGGCCGAACTTCTCGAGCTAAAGTCCAATCCTCATCGTCGTGCCTCTGGCTCGGTCATCGAGTCTTCACTAGACAAGGGCAAGGGTTACCTCGCCTCCGTCTTGATCCAGCGAGGCACCCTCCACATCGGAGACTACATCCTAGCTGGTAGCTATTACGGTCGTGTCAAGGCTATGTACAACGAGTACAACAAGCGTGTCGACACCGCTGGGCTATCCACGGCCGTCTCCATCCTCGGCTTCAATGGCGCACCAACCGCTGGCGATGACTTCAATGTCATGGAGAGCGAGCAGGAGGCACGTGAGCTAGCGGTCAAGCGTGAGCAGCTACAGCGTGAGCAAGGCTTGCGTACGCAGAAGATGCTTACTCTCGACGACATCGGTCGTCGCATCGCTGTGGGCAACTTCCAGCAGTTTAACCTCATCATCAAAGGCGACGTGGATGGCTCCGTACAGGCACTAGCCAACTCACTCATCGAGCTCTCGACGAAGGAAATCCAGGTGAGCGTCATCCATCAGGGTGTCGGTCAGATTACCGAGTCAGACATCCAGCTAGCTACGGCATCCGACGCTGTGATCATCGGCTTCCAGGTTCGTCCTAGCGCTCAGGCTCGTAAACTAGCTGAGCAGGAGGGTGTCGAGATTCGCACCTACTCAATCATCTACGATGCTATCGAAGATGTACATGATGCGCTCGAGGGCATGCTCTCACCAGATATCCGCGAACAGATCACAGCTAATCTGGAGGTGCTGCAGACCTTCAAGGTGAGCAAGATCGGCACCATCGCAGGCTGTATGGTCACCGATGGCAAAATCAAGCGTACCGACAAGGTGCGCGTCATCCGCGACGGTGTGGTCATCCACACAGGCGAGCTAGAGTCGCTCAAGCGCTTCAAGGACGAGGCCAAAGAGGTGGTCTCAGGTCTCGAGTGCGGTATCAATATCAAGAACTACAACAACCTAGAGGTGGGCGACATCATCGAGTCCTTTGAGGAGATCGAGGTACGGCGCAAGCTCTAGTCCCCTACCCCAATACATTTATCCAGGTGGCGACTGCTTCTCACAGAGGGGCGGTCGCCACTTTTCTTTTGTCTCTTCCCCTCCTCAGCTAGTTTCATAGGTAGGAAACTCTAGTGCCATACGAGTGAAACAGGAGTGCCAGCGGGAGGAAAGAGAAAGGAGAGGGGATTTATTGTTACCTTTGTGGTAGGAGACTGTTGCCACTGCCTCCGCAGAGGATTGCTCTGCAGGCTCCGTGGCGGAGATGACAGGCTCCTCTCCGCATTTACCGCTTCACCGTATGTCTCACACGACTCCCCCATTATCGTTTGTACCCTCCCCGCAGCCCGAGGGTTACCGCTACTACAATATCCAGAGTGATAGTGACCGTCAGCTCTTGGCCAGTCGGTGCAAAGAGCGACTGCAAGCGCTGCACCGCATACCCGTCGAGGAGCGGGCGCAGTATCACAGTGCACTGCAGGAGCTACTCGGAGGGCTTGGCGAGGGGAGTTGGCTGGTGACACCTTTCTTCTGTGACTATGGGAGTGAAATTGAGGTGGGGAGTCATACCTTCATCAATAGTAGCTGTACCATGCTCGATGGCGGACATGTGACCATCGGCAACCATGTGCTCATCGGCCCCTCCGTCTCGCTCTACAGTGTGGGGCATCCGCTCGACCTCGAGGAGCGCGCTGCCGGCTGGGAGTTTGGCATCCCGATCATCATCGAGGACCATGTCTGGATCGGTGGAGGCTGTACGATCCTCCCCGGCGTAACCATTGGCCGAGGCTCCGTGATCGGTGCGGGGAGTGTCGTCACGAAGAGCATCCCCCCGATGAGCCTAGCCGTGGGCAATCCCTGCCGTGTCATTCGTTCGCTCAGCAAGCCCACCGGCCCTCAAGATTAACCTGTTACTTTTTACCCTATCTGAACTATGCCTACGCTCTATCTGCTTGACGCTTACGCCCTGATTTACCGAGCTTACTACGCCTTCATCAATCGACCCCTCGTGGATGCGCAGGGGCGCGACACGAGTGCGCTCTACGGCTTCGCCTCCACGCTACAAGACATTATTGATAAGGAGCGACCCGACTACATCGCCGTAGCGATGGATATGCCGGGAGGGACCTTTCGACACAAGGAGTACCCGGAGTACAAGGCCAATCGCCCCGAGACGCCCGAGACGATACGCTTCTCGATGCCTTATATCAAAGAGTTGGTCCAGGCTTACCAGATACCTCTGCTTGGGGTCGAAGGGTACGAAGCAGACGACCTGATCGGCACGCTGAGCCGCCAAGCTGTCGAGGCAGGCTACGAGGTGCGCATGGTCACGCCAGACAAAGATTACGGGCAACTCGTCGGACCGCATGCGCAGATGTTTGCACCACAGCGCACGGGGTCAGGCTTCGAGCTACTAGGTGCTGAGGAGATTACCGCTAAGTACGGCATCCGCTATCCGCTACAGATGATTGATTACTTGGGTCTTGTGGGCGATAGCTCGGACAATGTGCCCGGCTGTCCAGGCATTGGCAAAGTGGCAGCACAGCGACTCCTCGAGGAGTTTGACTCGATCGAAGATATCTACGCACGCATTGACCAGGTGAAGCCGACCTATGCGAAAAAGCTCCTCGCAGCCAAGGAGCAGACGATGCTCTCGAGGCATCTCGTCACCATCGTGACCGACGTGCCTGGGGTTACCTTTGATCCCGATCAGATGAAGTGGCGAGGCCCCGACCACGCCGCTGTGGAGTGCATCTTCAAGGAGTTTGCCTTTACCTCACTGCTGAAGCGCATCGGCAAGCCCTCAGAGAGCACGCCACAGGTGGGTCTCTTTGACCTTGGCGGTAGTTCGACGCCAGCTAGTTCGCCAGCCACGATTGAGGTGACGGGACCCGTTAGTGCCGCAGCTCCTCTAGAAAACTATAAGACGGTTGGCGCGACCTTTACCGAAGTGCAGGGTTACGAGTCAGTGAGCCAGCTCGCTAAGCAGTTGGCGGGTAGCTCCGTTGTCGCCTTTGACACCGAGACCGATGGCCTCGATGCGCTCTGTGCGGGCATCGTCGGTATGTCGCTCTGTGCCGACGAGCAGCAAGCTTACTTTATCCCGCTCCCCGAGTCGGCTGAGGAGGCTACGCATATACTTTCTCCGCTTAAGAAACTGATGCAGGACGAGCATGTGCTGAAGGTGGCGCACAATGCGAAGTTTGACCTAGAGGTGCTGACACGCTACGGACTCCCCGAGGCGCGTCCGCTCTACGACACGATGCTGGCGCACTACCTGATCGATGCCGATCAGGGGCACAGCCTCGACGAACTGGCGGGCGGCTTGCTCCGCTACGACACGATACGCTACAAGGATCTTTCGTCTCAGGAGAGCTTTGCGCTACGCACCGACGTAGACCCCAAGCTTCTCTGCGACTACGCTGGCGAAGATGCCTACGTGACGCTACGCCTCTACCACGCCCTGCACAAGCAGCTCTCCCCTACCGAGCAGCGACTCCTCACCGAGGTGGAGATACCGCTCCTCTACGTGCTGATGCACATGGAGCAGCGTGGCATCGTCCTCGACATCGAGGCACTGCAGCGCTCCCGTCAGGAGCTACTCGAGAGCGTCCTTCGCCTAGAGAAGGAGATACAGAGCTACTCCTCACGAGGGCTTAACCTCAAGGTCAATAGCCCGAAGCAGATCGGCGAACTGCTCTTTGACGAGCTTAAGATTATGGAGAAGCCACGCAAGACTAAGACTGGTAGCTATGTGACCAACGAGGAGACGCTCCTCCCGCTGCGCTCGCTCCACCCCGTCGTCGCGCTCATCCTAGACTACCGCGAGGCGCGCAAGCTGCTCAACACCTATATAGATCCGCTGCCCAAGATGTGCTACCCCGATGGTAAGCTCCACACTTCGTACAATCAGGCGGTCACCGCCACGGGCAGGCTCTCCTCGAGCAATCCGAATCTGCAAAACATCCCCATCCGTAGCGACCTCGGTCGTCCCCTACGTCGTGCCTTTGTCGCTGATCCGTACTACACTCCGCGCCTTTCGGCCTGCACTCCTGTGGATCACACTAAGGAGGAGCCAATCGGCGCTGTCCTGCTCAGTGCGGACTACTCGCAGGTGGAGCTGCGCGTCATGGCGCATCTGAGCCAAGACCCAGCGATGATACACTCCTTCCTCTCGGGCGACGACATCCACACGGCGACAGCAGCTAAAGTCTTTAAGGTAGCCCCCGAGGAGGTGACCCCATTGATGCGCAGCAAGGCGAAGACGGCCAACTTTGGCATCAACTACGGCATCACACCCTACGGTCTGAGCCAGCGTCTCAACATCCCCGTTGGCGAGGCTGCCGAGCTGATCAAGGAGTACTTCGCCACCTTCACCCATATACAGGCCTTTATGAATGAGTCGATAGCACTCGCCACCGAGCGAGGCTATACGGAGACCGCCTTCGGTCGTCGCCGGCAGCTGCGCGACCTCCGCACGGCGCGTGGAGCCCAGCGTGGCAATGCTGAGCGCAACGCGATCAACGCACCGATCCAAGGCACTGCCGCCGACATCATCAAGATCGCTATGATACGTGTCGAGGAGGAGCTGACGAAGCAACAGCTACGCAGCTACCTCGTCCTGCAAGTGCACGACGAACTGGTCCTCAACGTCTATCTCGACGAACTGGAGCGTGTCACAGCCCTCGTTCGTGAAGCGATGGAGGGTGCCTGGCCCGAGTGCTCCGTGCCGCTCGTCGTGGAGATCGGCACCGGCAAAGATTGGCTCGCAGCGCACTAATTCGCCCGAGACAGAGAGGACAATGAACCCGCTCACCCACGCCACACAGCGGCTAGCTCGCATCCTGAGCCGTAAGGGAGGAGATCGCCTTAAGCTCCTCTCCGTCCTCGGTATGCACCTCTTGAGGAGACGCTACATAGGCGTTTTCATCGACCCTATCTTAGCCTGCAACCTTCGCTGTCAGATGTGCTACTTTAGCGATCCTGAGTATAGAGCCACACTACGTGGCAAGCTGACCACGGACGACTGCGAAGCGATAGCGGGGCATCTCTTCCCCCAGGCACTCAGGCTACAGATCGGTTGCGGTGCCGAGCCGACGCTGACCCCAGAGACGATGCTTCGCCTCGTACAGCTGGGCAAGGAGTACCACGTCCCTTGGATCTCCGTCATAACAAATGGCAATGCCCTGAACGAGGAGACCCTGCGGGCACTCGTGACAGCGGGACTGAGTGAGCTGACACTCTCGCTGCATGGCACCACGCAAGCGACTTATGAGCGGCTGATGGTGGGTGCCGAGTGGCAACGATTTGTCACGCTACTAGGGTGGTTGAAGGTGCTAGACAACCCACCCGACGTACGGCTCAACTACACGGTCAATCGCGACAATGTGGAGGAGCTAAGCCATCTACCCGACTTAATCCGTAACTATCCCGTCCGAACGGTGCAGATACGCCCCGTGCAGAAGATCGGCGAGAGTGCCTACAAGGAGTTCGACATGGCTCCCCTCGTAGCGGCCTACGACCGGATCATAGCGACTACAGTAGAGAGACTTCGTGCTGAGGGGATAGAGGTCATTTGCCCCAGCAGTAAGAAGATGAGCCAGACAGCCAAGCCTCCTCGACGATTGGCAAAGCTCTTTGAGGAGGCGACCTATTACTACATCTCCCCGCAAAGCTTCGGGCCTCAGGGTGTGGACTTTCGCGCGGTCTCGCTCAGGAACTATGCTCGCCAGTCGCACCTCGTCGGGCGGCTGCTTCGTGCCATCTTCACCCAGCGCAATGCCTACGCAGAGCGCGATACGCACACGACCAAAAAGCTAAACTACTAGCCCCCCGCTCCGCACCTCCTACCGATAGCGTACGAACTGCGCGCAGCGATATACGACCCCAAAAATCAATAGCCACGTAGGAATTTCCAAATCCCCACGTGGCTATTTTTTATTTTCCACGTGAGAAAGGAAAAATTCTTCGGAAGAATCAGATGAAACTTCGGAAGAATCAAACGATAAGTCCGAAGAATTTTTCCATTCTTCGCTGAAGGATCCAAGATCTCCACCGAAGAATCGTCCGATTTCCTCAGGGGTGGGAGATTAGAGATTAGAAATTAGAGGGGAGAAGTTAGAAGAGAGACGAGTGACGGTTGTAGGTGCGCACGATCTGTGCGTCCGTTGCGTCAAAGGTTACTGAGACTGTCGTGTCAAAGGTTACAGCATCGTGATTTTAACGGGGACGGACGGCCCTCCCGCTAGACACTCACCGTGCGTCCCTACACCGGTTATACGAGCCGTGCGTTCCTATACCCGTTACTTGTCTCTCTTCTAACCTCTAACCTCTAACCTCTCCCGCCCCCCTCTCTTGCTCAATTCGAAACAAAAGTATAACTTCGCAGAAAATACAATTCACACGGCCGAGCCATCACAGCTCCCCATCACGCTACAACGAAGCACTAACTTCTAATATCTAATCTCTAGCTACACTATGAGCAAACAACTACGCACTTGGCTCTTCGTCCTCCTCGGCACGCTCCTCACCTCCACCTCTCTCCTCGCCGAAGGCATCATCACCATGACCACGACCAAACCTATCGGAGAGACAATCACACTAGATATCAAGGCGAATGGCTCTGTGTCAATCACTGGAGTTCGAGAGCCCGCCCGAACATACGGAAATAGCTCCTACACCCTCACGAGTCAAACGGTCACCATCCGAGGCGATGTAACAATTCTTAAATGCTATGGTAATCAACTGACCAGCTTGGACGTATCGAGCTGTACCGCCTTGACAGAGCTTGACTGCGCAGGCAATCAACTAACCAATTTGAATGTTTCGGAATGTGTTTCCCTGACAAAGCTTAACTCAAGTCGCAATGAACTGACCAGCTTGGACGTCTCGGGCTGTACCTCCTTGACAAAGCTTAACCTTTACTCCAACGATGCGCTGACTAGTATCAATCTTTCGGGGTGCCAGTCGCTGAAGGAATTCTCGTGTACTTATAGCAAACTAACCAACTTGAATGTTTCGGGCTGTACCGCCTTGGCAGAGCTTAAATGCAATGACAATCAATTGACCAGCTTGGACGTCTCGGGCTGTACCGCCTTGACAAAACTTGACTGCGGATACAATCAACTGACCAGCTTGGACCTATTGGACTGTACCTCCTTGACAGAGCTTAACTGCTTTAACAATCAACTGACCAGCTTGAACCTATCGGGCTGTACCGCCTTGACAAAGCTTAACTGCTTTAACAATCAACTGACCAGCTTGAACCTATCGGGCTGTTCCGCCTTGACAAAGCTTGATTGCTCCAACAATCAACTAACCAGCTTGGATCTCTCGGGTCGTGTCGCCTTGACGGAACTTAACTGCTTTAACAATCAACTGACCAGCTTGGACGTATCAGACTGTATATCTATGGCAAAGCTTGACTGCGGGATCAATCAACTGACCACCTTGGACCTATCGGGACGTATCGCCTTGACGGAGCTTAACTGCTCCCTCAATCAACTGACTTGTATAAACCTTTCTAACTGCAAATCGCTGAAGGAATTCTCGTGGACTACTGGCAAACTGACCAACTTGGACGTCTCGGGTTGTACCGCCTTGACAAAGCTTGACTGCAATGGCAATCAGCTAACCAACTTGGACGTGTCGCAGAACACCGCCTTGACAGAGCTTAACTGCTCCAGAAATCAACTGACCAGCTTGGACGTTTCAAAAAACACCGCCTTGACTGAGCTTAACTGCTCCAGCAATCAATTGACTAGCTTGGACGTTTCAAAGGACACCGCCTTGACTGAGCTTAACTGCTCCAGCAATCAATTGACTAACTTGGACGTTTCAAAGGACACTGCCTTGACTGAGCTTAACTGTTCCAGCAATCAATTGATTAGTCTTCATCTGTCTAGCTGTAGAGCTTTGACAAAGGTTGACTGTTCCAGCAATCAACTGACTAGCTTAGATCTGTCAGATCATAAGGACTTGACAACTCTTAGTTGCAGTGATAATCTGCTGAGAAAAACAGATCTATCAAACTGTCCTAACATCGTTTCACTGACTTGCGACATCAATCAGATTAAGGAGGGCGAGATGACTAACCTTGTCAATAGCTTGCCTGACCTACAAGGGAAGGAAGTGGGGTACTTTAGAGTGTTTAATGAGACAAGTGAGCATGAAGGGAACGTTTGTCTTTCGGATCATGTAGCGACTGCTAAAGCTAAGAATTGGAAGACGCAGTTTAAGCGTGATTATTATGGCGATATATGGTATGATTATACAGGAGCAGACAAGCCTACTTTTGCTGTGACTAATGAGTCAACTCGCGGAGGTATCGTTGCTATCACAGGGGCTAGCAACCTCAACTCAGTAGTTAAGGGTACAGAGCTGACTGTCGTAGCTACGCCCGCTGAAGGCTACAAATTGACAGCACTCACAGCTAACGGGGTGGATATCCTCACTACGAAGCGATTTGTCGTAACGAAAGCTACAGTCGTTAAAGCGACTTTCGAACTGATCGCCTACAGCGTGAAGACTAGTAAGTTAGGTAAGGGTACACTTAACGTATCTGGAGCGGACAATCTAGATGCGGTGATGCCAGATACTGAGTTAACAATCGAAGCTACACCTGCCGAGGGTTACGAACTGACCGCTCTGACTGCTAATGATGAAGACATACTCACAAGCAAAAAGGTTGTCGTCAACGAAGATCTTACCATCAAGGCGATCTTTACTCAGAAGACCTTTGCAGTCACATTGTCCAGCAACGAGCATGGAAAGATTACGATCGTTGAGCCAGTGGACCTCAAGGCGGTTCCGTATGGTACGACTCTGACGGTCAAGGCTACGGGCAAGAATGCACAATGTGAATTGACAGCTCTGACGGCTAACGGAGAGAATATCCTCGCTACCCAGAGCTTTGTGGTCAAGGGCGTGACGGAGGTGAAGGCGACGTTTGTGGATCACACGGGCGTGGAGACGACGGTCACGCAGCAGGTGCAGCTCTACCCGAATCCAGCGACAGACCATTTGGTCGTGGAGGGGGTAGCGCCTGCCAGCGATGTGACACTTCACAGTATGACTGGCGAACGGCTCTATGCGGGTCGTGCCGATAGCCGAGGCGTGCTACAGATTGACTTGACACCCTATGCGGACGGGGTTTACCTGATCTGCGTGGCGGGCGAGACTTACCGAGTGGTGGTAAGACGATAGAATCAAAAAGGGGCGAACGACGGTTCGCCCCTTTTTTTGAGATTAGAAGTTAGGGATTAGAAGTTAGACGACCGCTTGCGGTCGGACGTATCGTAGCCCCCAGTCGGAGGGGCAAAACCCCGAACGACTGCGGGGTCAGGAGTGTCACAAGAAGTAAGCGACCTCCCCGGTGTGGGAGTTCGAATTGGGACTGTATCTTTGTCTAGTCCGACCCACAAGGGGTCGATCGTCTACCACGTTTGCCTATCCATCGGTCGTTCGGGGCTGTGCCCCTCCGACCGACGGCTACGAAGCGTCGGACCTCTTGCGAGATCCTTTTTCGCAGGGAAGCTGTATGAGGAACTAGATGTTAGAAGTTGGACTTTAGAGGTTTGAGGCCAGAGGAGACGAGTTATACGTCTCGTCTTGACACAACGGACGCTCGACCGTGCGTCCCTACACCCGTTACTCGTCAGTTGGTTCGACAACGAACTCTGTCACCTTTGACACTACGGACGCACCGATCGTGCGTCCCTACAACCGTTACTTGTCGGCTGGTTCGACAACGAACGCACCGATCGTGCGTCCGTCCCCGTTAAAGCCCTGAGGCCGTAACTTTTGATACAACGGACGCTCGACCGAGCGTCCCTACAACCGTTACTCGTCGGCTGGTTCGACAACGGACGCACAGACCGTGCGTCCCTACAAAGGGTTACTCGTATCATCGTTACTCGTCTCGCTTTGACACAACAGGCGTTCTCTCACTAGACTCTAGCCGTGAGTCTCCACGGGTAGCACGCTCGTGAGATTTGCGGGATCTACGATGAGAGGGGTGTGGCGTATGTTCAGAAATAGCGTTATCTTTGTTTCTAAATCAAGCTAGGTCGGGGTGACTCGACTGGCTCTAACCTTTAGCAAGTGAAGCTTGGCTTCGCTCCTTTAACCTATAAATAGTAACTCACTTAACTCTGCTTCATCAATATGACAGATCATAATAAGGACTTCGTCCACTATGCACACGCTCATCTTCGGATGAATACCAATGCACTCAACGACTATATAACCGCCTCCACTGGCTACATCAATCCGACCATCATCGAAGAGCGTCAACTCAACGTGGCGCAGATGGATGTCTTCAGCCGCCTGATGATGGATCGTATCATCTTCCTCGGCACGGAGGTCAACGACTACACGGCCAATGTGATCCAGGCGCAGCTCCTGTACCTAGACAATGCAGATCCTGGCAAGGATATTTCGATCTATATCAATAGCCCTGGAGGCTCGGTCTATGCAGGTTTTGGCATCTACGATACGATGCAGTATGTGGGTTGCGATGTCTCGACGATGTGTACTGGCATGGCAGCCTCGATGGCCGCTGTCCTCCTCGTGGCAGGTGCCGAGGGCAAGCGCTACGCACTGCCCCACTCACGGGTCATGATACACCAGCCGATGGGCGGCATGCAGGGCCAGGCGAGCGACATAGAGATCGCTGCCAAGGAGATCCTCAAGGTGAAGGCTGAGCTCTACAAGATCATAGCCGATCACTCGGGTCGCTCTGTCGAGGATATCGAGCGAGACAGCGATCGTGACAAGTGGATGACCGCTGCAGAGGCGCTGGAGTATGGTATGATCGATAAAGTACTCGTATCTTCTAAGCAAGCAGCTAAGGACAAGAAGGCAGATGGCAAAGAAAAGTAACTCGATAGAGCGTCGATGCTCTTTCTGCAATCGTCCTGAGAGCGAGGTGCCTATACTAATAGGTGCCGAGGGCTCTGCGCAGATCTGTAGTGACTGCGCTGAGCAGATCTACGCTTTGCTCTATCAGAACGGGCTGGTCTCTGGTCCCACGCTTGACCCTACTGAACAGAAAAAGCAGGGAGGCAAGGGCTCTGCCTTTGCGCCACTCACCTATGAGTCGCTACCTAAGCCGCAGGAGATAGCGGCCTATCTAGACCGCTACGTGATTGGACAAACCGATGCTAAGAAATATCTATCGGTGGCTGTCTACAACCACTACAAGCGTATCTTGGCTAGTCAAGAGCAGGACGAAAAGAGCGACGAAAGCTCCAAGCTAGACGATGTAGAGATCGCCAAGAGCAACATCATCATGGTGGGACCGACTGGGTGCGGTAAGACACTCCTAGCCCAGTCGATAGCTCGTATGCTGCAGGTGCCCTTTGCGATGGTCGATGCGACCGTCTTGACGCAGGCTGGCTATGTGGGAGAGGATATAGAAAGCATCATCTCTCGCCTACTGCAAAACTGCGACTACGACGTAGCAGCCGCAGAGCGTGGCATCGTCTTCATCGATGAGATTGACAAGATAGCGCGCAAGGGCGACAACCCCTCCATCACCCGTGATGTGAGCGGCGAGGGTGTGCAGCAGGGCCTTCTCAAGCTGCTCGAGGGGAGTGTCATCAACGTCCCCCCTTATGGCGGTCGCAAGCATCCCGAGCAGAAGTTTATCCAGGTCAATACGCAGCAGATCCTCTTCATCTGCGCGGGTGCCTTTGACGGCATAGAACGTATCATCGGCTCTCGCCTCAACACCCGTGTGGTGGGTTATAAGGAGCAGCAGATGGACTACCAGACGATCCAAAACAATCTGCTGGCACACATTAGCCACCAAGACCTCCGACGCTATGGGTTGATCCCCGAGATCATCGGACGTCTGCCTATCCTTACCTATCTAGATGCACTAGATAGTGATTCGCTCCTGCGCATCCTCGTCGAGCCTAAGAACGCCATCACGAAGCAGTACCAGAAGCTCTTTGAGATGGATGGCGTACGGCTAACCTTCGACGAAGACGCACTCAAGTATATCGTCCATGTCGCTGTAGAGACGAAGCTAGGGGCTCGCGGACTGCGCTCGATCGTGGAGAAGATCATGATCGACGCTATGTACGAGATACCCTCTCTCAAGCGTAAGACGCTACGTATCACAGAGCAGTATGCTCGCTCTAAGGTAACTCCGAGCATGACTACCTCTCTAGCAAACTAAACCTACCTCTGACACAAACCAGTGCATCCTCCTATGTAATCGTTAATCCAGCCGTGGAGAGCGCATACCATGTCTCTCCTGACGACCACACCAACCATGACACACAATCTGACAGAACTACTGAGTAAGATCTTCGGCTTTGAAGAGTTCAAGGGTAATCAGAAAGAGATCATCCAAAGTCTACTAGCGGGTCACGACACTTTTGTCTTGATGCCTACGGGTAGCGGTAAGTCTCTATGCTATCAGCTCCCTGCGCTCATCATGGAGGGGACGGCGATCATCGTCTCTCCGCTGATTGCTCTGATGAAGAATCAGGTCGATGCCCTGCGAGAGACGACTGGATCTAACGATATAGCGCACGTGCTGAACTCTTCGCTCAATAAAGCACAGCTCGATCAAGTTTATCACGATGTCTCTGCTGGTGAGACGAAGCTACTCTATGTAGCTCCTGAGTCGCTCGGCAAAGCTGAGAACATAGAGTTCTTCCGTCAGGTCAAGATCTCTTTCTTTGCGATCGATGAGGCGCACTGTATCTCCGAGTGGGGGCATGACTTTCGCCCTGAGTATCGCAAGATACGCCCTGTGGTCGATGAGATAGGACGCAGACCGATCATCGCACTGACAGCGACGGCCACGCCTAAGGTGGAGCACGACATCCGCAAGAATCTGGGCATCCTCGATGGCAAGATATTTAAGTCTAGCTTCAATCGTCCTAACCTGTACTACAGCGTCGAGAAGAAGGGTGAAGATGTTAATGCCCGCATCATCCGATTTATCCGCAAGAGACCTAACAAGAGCGGTATCATCTACTGCATGAGCCGTGAGAAGGTGATGAACCTCTCCAAGCTACTCCAGATGAACGGCATCAAGGCGCTCCCCTACCATGCCGGGCTAGACGCTAAGGAGCGCTCAGCCAATCAGGATGCTTTCCTGAGCGAGGAGTGTCGCGTGATCGTTGCCACGATAGCCTTTGGCATGGGGATCGACAAGCCCGACGTGCGCTACGTCATACACTACGACATGCCTAAGAGCCTCGAGGGCTACTATCAGGAGACGGGTCGCGCAGGTCGTGATGGTGGCGAGGGATATTGCTTAGCCTTTTATAATGAGAAGGATATACAGAAACTGGAGAACTTTATGCAGGGAAAACCTATCGCCGAACAGGAGATAGGTAGGCAATTACTCGCAAAAACTTCTACCTTTGCACTCACGCCCATGTGTCGACGAGCATATCTGCTCTATTATTTCGGAGAGAGATATGATCAGGAGAACTGTGGAGCGTGTGACAATTGTGCAAAAAACAGACAAACGATGGAGGCTAAAGAGCTTTTGAAACAACTGCTCCAAACGGTCTTGGAGCTCAAAGAACAATTTAAGAAGGATCACGTCATCGATGTAATCCTAGGTTGCGACACCGCCCCTATTGAGGACTTTCACCATGACAAACTAAAGTCCTATGGTATAGGCAGTGACTACTCACGAGAAGTCTGGGAGCTGGTCATCGAGCGAGCATTGGTCCTACAATATCTCGCTGAGAGTACAGAGACGTATGGTATCCTAAGTGTCACACCGAGTGGCAAGAAATTTATCAAGAAGCCTACTTCATTCAAGATTGTAGCACCCGATGAGGAGGATCTGGATGACGATGAGGATCTTGACGATGATGAGGAGGTAGATAGCTCCGCATCTAGTGGACGCGGACGTACAGCCTCTACAGACCCCGCCCTCTACAACATTCTCAAGGATGTTCGCAAGAAGCTGAGCTCTAAGCTAGGACTAGGCACAGCCGGCATATTCTCCGACTCAGCACTTGAGGAGATGTCCACGCTCTATCCTATCACCTTGCCAGAGCTTAAGAATATCTCGGGCGTCAATGTCGAGCAGGTAGACCGATACGGAGAGGAGTTTGTCCGGATCATACGGAACTATGTCGAGGAGTATGAGATCGAACGACCTGAGGACTACAAGATCCGCACATTGCCTAACAACACCAAGCAGCATATTTCTATCGTACAGCAGCTAGACCGTCAGGTGATCCTCGAAGACATTGCTATCTCGCACTCTATCAGCACCGACGATCTGCTCACTGAGCTGGAGCGTATCGTCAAGTCAGGCACCAAGGTCAAGCTCAACTACCTCATCACTTCTGAGCTAGGCGAGGACAGCTATGACGAACTGAAAGAGTATCTAGAGGACCACCCAGGATGCACGCTAGACGACCTCATCAGCGAATACGAAGACTTCTACAACGAGGCGGAGCTACGACTCGCTATGCTCATCTTCTCCTGCAACCAATAAGATCACATTAGCAATACAACTCTTATGTCTACCTATACACCCGTACGCTGGATGATACTATCCATGCTTTTGTCTTTGCTGGCTAGCCTCTCTCTGACGGCTCAGACACCGCAGCAAAAGGCCCTCGCAGGATCTGTCGTCGATGAGGTTATATGGACCGTGGGCGATGAGCCTATCCTCAAGTCTGAGATAGAAAACCAAAAGCTCTACATGCGCTCTCAGGGAATGCCTCTCGAAGGGAATCCTGACTGCTACCTCACGGAGCAACTAGCGGTCCAGATGCTCTTCCTCAACCAAGCTAAGATCGATAGTATCTCGGTGGATAATACTAAGGTAGACCGATTTGTGGATAACTTTATGGAGAGCCTCGTTCAGCAGATCGGCTCCCGTGAGCGCCTTGAGGAGTACTTCAATCGTCCCTACTCAAGCATTCGTGAGCAGCAGCGCATCATGGCGGTCAATAATGAGATCGTTCGGCAGATGCAGCAGAAGATTATCCAGGGAGTTGCAGTAACACCCACCGAGATCCGCTCTTACTACGCTCAGATACCACAAGACAGCTTGCCATACATACCTGACGCCGTCGAGGTACAAGCTCTTCGGATCACCCCTGACATCGAGCTCGCAGCTATTGACCAGATCAAAGAGCAGCTCAGAAGCTACTCCGACGATATACTTGCAGGGCGTCGTGACTTCTCTACGATCGCACGGCTCTACTCTCAGGACTCTCGTACCTCACTTCGTGGTGGCGAGTATGGCTTCGTAGCTCGCAGCTCTCTAGAGCCTGAGTTTGCTCAGGTTGTCTTCGCATTGACAGACCCCAAGCAGGTTTCTCCTATCATACGTACCGCCACGGGCTATCACATCGTACAGCTTATCGAGAAGCGTGACAACACGATCAACTTCCGCCACATACTCCTCAAGCCGAGCGTGGCTCCTGACAAGCTACAGCAAGCCGTCAACAGAGCCGACTCTGTCGCTGTGCAGGTACGCAATGGCAAGACCTCCTTTGACGAGGCGGTCGTCCTATGCAGCAATGTTGACGAGACGAAAAACAACTTTGGTCTCCTCCTCAACGAAGATTACGAGAGCGAACGTTACGGCACGGCACTCTTTACGATGTCGGAGCTACAGCAAGACTTCGCTTCCTATGTGGACAAGATGCAGGTAGGCGATGTATCCCCAGCGTTTGTCTCACAAGATGCAAACGGCAACACGCAAGTAGTACTCCTCAAGCTCAAACAGCGCATCCCTGGTCACCGGGCTGACATGGCTACCGACTTTCAGCTCATCAAGCAACTAGCTCTGCAGGAAAAGAAGCAGAAAGAGCTTGACAAGTGGATCGTTCAGCACCAGAAGAGTACTTATATACGCATCAGCCCTGACTATCAGCAGTGCGACTTTAAGTATCCAGGTTGGATCAAGAAGTAACTCTTCCTCTTGTCTAGAAGAAGACGACCGGCTATCTAGGTCTGTCTACTAAATCAGAGATCCCATGTCCTATCAGTTTCACTCAGTGACCACCACACAGCGACTACTACTCACCCTCAGCGGGTTGCTAGCGGTTGCTTTGCTTCTTTTCGTGGGGCTGCCGCTGTGGGGCGGGACGGCGAGACTGCACCCTTTGAGACATGTAGCGGACGCTCCAGCACCTCCCCCTACGATGGTCGGAGGCAAGCGTCTCATCATCCTAGATCATGCCGATGTACTCAGCCACGATCAGGACATGCACCCTGACATTGTCATCCTAACGGGCAATGTGCGTCTCAGACATGGCAGCTGGATCATGACCTGCGACAGCGCTAATCTCAATGAGATGACCAATTCATTTGACGCATTCGGTCATGTGCAGATATTAGAGGGAGACTCTGTCTCCATCACCGCTGGCATGATGATATACGACGGCATGGCCGCTCTAGCGGAGCTTCACGACAATGTGATCTTGACAAAGAATGTCACCACACTCTTTACCGAGAGCCTCTACTACGATCGCAATCAAAAGGTCGCTTACTACGACAACTTCGGCACCCTTGCTGACTCGGTCAATACCCTCACCTCTATCTATGGTGAGTACAACACGAGCTCCGACGAGGCGCTCTTTCAGAATCAAGTGCACCTAGAGAACGATCGCTTTACCCTCGACACCGACATCCTGCACTACAATACGGCGACATCCATCTGTCGTATCGTCAGCCCCACCGTCATAGAGACCACCGACTCGGTCACAATAAATACCGACCGTGGCTTTTACAATACAGACACCGAGCAGAGCATCCTCCTCGATCGATCTCTCGTCACGCACCCCGATGGCACCATGACAGGCGACTCGATACTCTACGACAAGAAGAGACAGATCTGCCAGGCCTACTACGATGTGGTGATAGACAATCAAGAGGACAAGGCGACCTACTTTGGTGACTACGGCTATCTAGACCAGGGCAATGGCTATACCTACGCCACAGGACGAGCCTACGTCATGGACTACTCCGAGGAGGACACCCTCTATATGTCTGCCGAGATCATGGAGGGGATCAAGCGCAATCTGCCTCCACCTCCAGGTGCTACCGACTCGCTAGAGGTCAAGTACACCAAGGGCTACCACGATGTGCGCCTTTACCGCAAGGACATACAGGGCATTGGAGACTCTGTGCACTACTTCTCCCTTGACTCACTCATGAAGCTCTTTGGCAATCCGATCTTGTGGAACGACTCGACTCAACTCAAGGGAGACACCATCTATGCTCACCTTGCCAACGACACCATCGACCATGCCTTTGCCTGGCCAAATGCCTCGTCAGTTCGCTGGATTGATTCTGTCAAGCAGGATCGTGTTAAGGCCGATACGATCCAAGCATACTTTCGCGAAGGCACGCTCGATCACGCCTTCTATCGCTCCAACGTAGAGTCACGCTACTACCTCATACAGGAGAAAGCAAAGCATTACTACGCCCTCGCCCAGGTGCGAAACCCGCAGATGGATGTCTACATTGTCGATGACAAGCTCGACCACATCCTCTGGCATGGCAAGGCAGAGGGGACGATCCACCCGATCCAAGACCTCACCGATGAGTTGCGTCAGATGAGTGGTGCCGAGTGGCATGGCGACAAGCGTCCGCTCTCACCCGAGGATGTCATCCCCGACCGCACAGCACCGCTGATCTCTACCGACTCGCTCTCCACGCTTCAAGATCCAAACAGCAAGATGGGCAAAGGCTTCGACGGATTAGCCGCATGGCAAGCCTTCTACAAGGAGTACCAGCAAGCCCTAGAGAAGCCTAAGCCAGCAGAGGCTAAGAAAACCGCAGCCGCCGACACGACAGCCATGGCCGTGGAGCCCCTCTCCGTCTACATACGTCGCCCATTAGAGAGCGACACCAGCTCCGTACAATCTCTTGCAGACTCGTTGCAGAGCTACATGCACCTCTTACCACTACACTCATGGGACTCATATTTAGACCGCGACAACCGCGCACCTTCCACCACCAGCCCATCTATTGGGATCCTAAGAAGGAGCAACTCCAGCGACGCATCGAGCAGATCAGACGAGAGCTCGAAGCTGCCGAAGGCTCCGACACCGAAGCCCACACCGGTACCGGCACAGCCTCCGACGACACCGGCAGAGCCCACAGAGAGCAAGTAGAGTCCGACTATGGCTCTGGCGAAGCCTTTCGTGAGACTCTCTCCGAGAGCCTCTACGGTGGCACACGTCATCTCAAGAAGCAGCGAGATCGAGGCATAGACAACTACGCCCGCTCGGGTATCATCCTGCGCTGTATCCTTACGCTCATCCTCTTAGGCTTCATCGTCTGGGTACTATACTATAGACAGGGTCCCCTCTTCTCCTTCCTATGAGCGAAATCATACACCTCCTCCCCGACAGCATCGCCAATCAGATAGCCGCTGGTGAAGTGATCCAGCGACCAGCCTCTATGCTCAAAGAGCTCGTCGAAAACGCCATCGACGCCCACGCCACGCAGATAACCATCGAGCTACAAGATGCAGGCAAAGAGCTCATGCGCGTCATCGATGACGGCGTCGGTATGAGTCCGCTAGATGCCCGTATGGCTTTCGAACGCCACGCTACCAGCAAAATCTCTTCCGTCGACGACCTCTTCACGCTTCGCTCCATGGGCTTCCGAGGTGAGGCGTTAGCCTCCATCGTGGCAGTAGCTCAGATCGAGCTAGTCACACGACAAGCCGACAGCGAGATAGGCTACAAGCTCCTGATCAACGGCTCGGAGGTCGTGAGCTCATCTCCCACCGTTGCCGAGGTAGGCTCCTCTATCACGGTGAAGAACCTTTTTTACAATGTCCCTGCACGGCGACGCTTCCTCAAAGGCTCCGAGACGGAGCTACGACACATCTACCGCCAGTTCGAGCGGATCGCACTGGTCTACCCCGAGATCGCCTTCACCCTTTACTCCGAGGGCAAGCTCATACGCAACCTCCCCAAGAGCGACCTGCAGCATCGCATCGTAGACCTCCTAGGCAAGAGCTACTCCAAGCAGCTCATCCCGATCGAGTACCAAGGGCCGCTAGCAAACGTCTCAGGCTTCATCACCCTGCCACGAGATGCTAAGCGCAGAGGCGCCCAGCAGTTCTTCTTTGTCAATGGACGCTATATGAAGCACCCATACTTCCACCGTGCTGTCATGAACGTCTTTGAGGATCTCGTCGCGCCAGGTAGCCAGCCTAACTACTTTATCTACTTTCAGGTAGACCCCAGTCGTATCGATGTCAATATACATCCGACCAAGACGGAGATCAAGTTTCTCGACGAGCAGGCTATCTTCAAGCTCCTCATGGTGGTACTACGAGAGCATCTCAGCACCACCAGCGCTATGCCCGCCATCACCTTTAGCACCGACCAGCTCATCGAGATACCAGCCTACGATGCTACACGCCAGAGCAGCACAGCCCTCCAGCCACCGCCCGTACAGATAGACCCTGAGTACAATCCCTTTAAGACGGGCCCAACGGACGAACAGCGACCCACCGACCCGCTCTCCTCAATGAGTAGTGGCTCGCCCGCTCATTGGGAAAGCTTTATCGACGACTTCCAGCAGCGACGAGGCGAATCGACACTTCCCGCAAGCCAGCCTATGGGAGCAGCCCCCACGGAGATGGATCCACTCTTTACGGTCTCCCCTAGTCCCTCTCAGCCTGCTGCCAATAGCTCCAACTTAGTTTACATCTATCAGGAGCGCTATCTCTTCACCACGATGAGCGATCGCCTCGCGGTCATACAGATCGAGCGCGCGCTGCTACGCATCTACTACGAGCAGCAGATAGCCACCCTCACACTCGAGCCTGACCAAGCGCAGCCGCTACTCTTTGCCGAGGAGCTATCGCTACCTAGCGACCTCTACCCGACGCACCTCGAGTTGGTCGAGAGCTTACGACAGATCGGTTTCGAAATCACTCCACAAGAAGAAGCGTCCGCAGACTCAGACGAAAACGTCTACCTCATCACCTCAGTCCCCAAGCCCCTTCGCCCCATTGGCGTTGCGGATATGATCTCCAAGACGCTCGACGACTATCTCGATCAGGTCGACAAAGACGATACCGACACCACGCTTCCCCCTGCGGAACTCCTTGCGCAGCTCTTCCTCTCCAGCGAAGCGCTTCGCCAAGCCAGCGAACTGGTGCGTCACACACTCCATGCACGTGCCGCACAGCCCAGTCAGATCATCTCCGACCTCTTCCTGACGCCCAATTCGCAGTTCGACCCGCTCGGACGCTCCATCATGGTCTCGCTCACCTCCGAGGAGATCGACAAGTGGTTCTAACCCACATTGAGACCAAATGTTTGTCGTTGCCTTGCCCCTCTTAGTAAGTAGATGATGCAAAGATGCTTGAAGTTCCAGCCGTCGACAGCTCTACGCACTTCGTTGGCAGAACGTCGAGACGAGTAGCCCTTTGTAGGGACGCTTGTATCGTGCTGTATTCGAATCGCATACGAGTTCCAAAAACAGTTCCCCTCTTGGAACTTTTTAGTTCCAACGGAGGAACTCTTCGGTTCCAACGGAGGAACTTTTCAATCCCTCCGGGGGAATTTCTCGATTCCTCCGGAGGAAAGAAAAATTTCTTCGGACTTATCATTTGATTCTTCCGAAGTATCATTTGATTCTTCCGAAGTATCATTTCTTACTTCCGTGGAGAATTTTTATTTTCCAGCGAACTATTTGGAAATTCTTCCGGGGAAAATGGGTTTAGCGAGAGAACGCAAAAAAGCACCCCCACCTACTGAGCGGTGAGGGTGCTGATGCGATGAGTCGCTGTGTGGCTTTCGCTACATACTAGCTACTAGATACGTATCCAGCTCCAGAGGTCGCGCAGAGAGGGTTTCTTGCCCGTGAAGAGGATGCCGACACGATAGATACGTGCGGCTAGCCACGCGATCCCAAAGGCAGTGAGGTAGAGCAGCACGATGCTGAGGATGAGCTCCCACAGGGCGACTCCATAGGGTAGTCGAACCATCATCACAAAGGGCGAGGAGAAGGGGATGATACTGCCCCAGAAGGCCATCGTGCCATCGGGATTGTCCATGCTACCCATAGCGATGTAGAAGCCGAGCATCATGACGAGGACGAAGGGCATCATAAACTGGCTGGCATCTTCGTCGCTCGAGACACTGGACCCAATCGCTGCAAAGAGCGAAGCGTAGAGGAGGTAACCCCCGATGAAGTAAACGAGGAGCATGATGATGAGCTGTACGAAGTTGATACTCTGTAGCACCTCTAGGCTGGACTGCATCTCGGTGACGGAGTCCATACTCATACCGCCAGCGAGTCCGCCCATCTGTGCGGGGTCTAGCTGCGAGAGTGCCGAGAGATCGTAGACGCCACCGACGGCGACTAGTGAGCCGACGACAAAGATAATCCCCGCAAAGATCAACCAGATAGCGACCTGTGTCAGTCCGACGAGGAAGACACCGACCATCTTCGAGATCATCATCTCTATGGGGCGTACGGTGCTGACGATGACTTCCATGATGCGGTTTTTCTTTTCCTCTAGCACACCGCTCATCACCTGTCCCGAATAGTTCGACATAAAGGCGAGAATGATACCCGAGAGGATCATACCGATGACTCCGGCCAGTGTGCCACTAGACTTAGCCTCTTCGCCCTTGGCATCCCACTGGTAGGTAGGTACGGAGATGGTGGTCTCCACATCGTCGATGATTTCGGGGAGACCCTCTATATCGTACTGAGCGATGCGTTGCTCCTTGAGTCGCTCGGTAAAAGCATCATTGATGTAGCGGACGATACCGTCGGGGAGCTTCTTGTAGGAGTAAAGGCTCCAGCCGTTGGGATTGTTCATCAGCGTGTCTTTTATATAGAGGACCGCTGAGAGTCCCTCCTCCTCGAGCTTCGCCTTGTCGGTATAAGCTTCGAGCGGCTCGGAGCTTTGGATAAAGGTGTAGTACTCGTTGTCGGCCAGCACGTCGCTATAGAGTCCCGTCTCGTCAATGACGGCGACACGCTCGTCACTGAGCGAACTCATACTGATGTAGATGACGATAAAGAAGATAGCCGCAATGAGGATGGGGATGAGGAGGGTGGTGACGATGAAGGACTTCTTCTTGACACGCACCATATATTCTCGCTCAATGAGTATGGAGAGCTTGGAGGGTGATTTCTTGTTCATAAGAGTGGGTCTGGTTAAAGGGTGGTCGTAGCGGGCTGAGCTTGAGCCGTGGTGGTGCGGATAAATATCTCCTGCATGGAGGGTATCTCCTGCGCTACCTCTAGGAGGTGCAGGTCGGTGGGGACTAGTCCCGCTAGGGCGCGTACGTCACGCTGCTGCGAGTCTTTGAGGCGGACGCGCATATCGTGTCCCTCCCGCTTGATCTCGAGTAGCTCGATCTGTTGCTCGGTCAGAGACTCGACCCAGTTGGGACGATACTCCTCGCCTGCGATGAGTAGCGAGGCGACGCCGTCGAAGTGGCTTCGCTTGACCTCGGTCACATCTCCACGGAGCACCACTTTGCTCTGGTTGATGAGGGCGATGTCGTCGCAGATCTCCTCGACGGACTGCATGTTGTGCGTGGAGAAGATGACGGCACAGCCGTTGTCTCGCAGCTCTAGGATCTCACGCTTGAGAAGCTCCGCATTGACTGGGTCGAAACCGCTAAAGGGCTCGTCGAAGATGAGTAGCTTGGGACGGTGAATGACGGTGCAGATGAACTGAACCTTCTGCTGCATTCCCTTAGAGAGCTCCTCGACCTTACGGTGCCACCAGGGCATGATGTCAAACTTCTCAAACCAGTGCTTCAGCTCCTGCTGCGCCTCCTGTCGGGAGAGTCCGTGCAGACGAGCCAGGTAGATGGCTTGGTCACCGACCTTCATCTTCTTATAGAGTCCACGCTCCTCGGGAAGGTAGCCGATATGGCGTATATCTTCGTAAGTCATCTCCTGACCGTTGAGCAGTACGGTGCCGCTGTCGGCGAGGAGGATTTTGTTGATAATCTTGATGAGTGTACTCTTGCCGGCACCGTTGGGACCGAGCAGTCCGAATACGCTGTTGGGTTGGACTTGTATGGAGACATCGTCGAGGGCGAGGTGGTTCTTGTATCGCTTGACGATATGCTCTGCTTCTAGTAAGTATGGCATGAGACTTTAGAGGTTAGAGGTTAGACCTTTTGAGGTTTGGAGTATGTCGAGGGCTCGCTGGTAAGAGGGTATCTCGGCGAGCGGTTTTGCTGTGGCAGTGGCGTAGTCTATCTGCAGGACGAGGTGGGTGAGCCCGTTGGTCATCATCAGGAGCGGTGCGTGATAGTGCGCATTGTAGCGCGAGATCTGGTTGACCGTCTCCTGAGAGAGTGGCACCTCGGGGGCCTTGCACTCGATGAGGGCGAGGACTCGTCCGCCTGGACCGTAAATCATCGCATCAAAGCGATCTTGACGTATGGAGCTGGCGACGAGGCTCTCCACCTGTATGGAGAGGCGCGGGTAGCCTAAATGATCCGATAGATAGTGCAGAAAGTGCTGGCGCACCCACTCCTCAGGGGTTAGCGCGACCATACTCTGACGGTAAACGTCGTATATGACCGAACGCCCTGACTGCTCCTCAATGAGAGCAGGATAAGAGGGTAAGTGGAGGGGTTTCATTAACTTTGCTTCGCACTACTGCTATTAGACGGTGCAAAGTTACCATTTCCACCAATGAAAACAAAGAAAGAGATTGCTACCAATTGGTTAACGAGGTACACCACACGGAGCCTCTCGGAGTTTGCGCCACACATACTCCTGACCAACTTCACGAGCTACCTGCAAGCTTTTGCCAAGAAGATCGGCGAGCCGATCCTAGGCGAGAGTGCCTCGATGCCAAACTGCGGCAATGCGGAGATGACGATGATACACATCGGCATGGGGAGCCCGAATGCGGCGACGATCATGGATCTGCTCTCGGCAGTTGAGCCACGGGCGGTGGTCTTCCTCGGGAAGTGTGGTGGGCTCAAGTCGCAGCTGACGCTGGGGGACTACGTTCTCCCGATTGCGGCGATACGTGGCGAGGGGACGAGCGATGACTATATGCCTCGTGAGGTGCCGTCGCTCCCCTCTTTTAATGTGCTCAAGGCTTGTAGCAATGCGCTCCTCGAGGCGGGCATATCGTATGCACCAGGGACTATCTACACGACGAATAGACGGTTGTGGGAGCATGACGAGCACTTCAAGGATTACCTCCGCACGACCCATGCGGACGCCATCGATATGGAGACGGCTACGCTTTTTACCGTGGGTTATGCGAACCGTATCCCGACAGGTGCTCTCCTGATGGTGAGCGATATGCCGATGACACCCGAGGGGGTCAAGAGCGACGAGAGCGATAGCTACGTGACGGCACACTTCGCCGAGCAGCATCTCCAGCTCGGCATCCGCACCGTCAAGAGCCTTCGCCAATCTCCCGAGGAGATGAAGAGCATCGTCTTTGACTGGTAATAGAGACTCCAAACAGCTATGACTGAACTCGTACAGATTAGTGACCAGATCCGGTCGGGTCAACCGCTCCCGCCCCTCGTGCTTGGCTACGGGGAGGAGAGCTACTACATCAATCGCCTAGAGGAGCTGGTGGTCGAAAACTACATTCCTCAGGAGGAGCGCACGACCCAGCTGGTCGTCTACTTCGGATCCGAGACAACGGCTCCTGAGGTTCTTCAGCAGGCGCAGACCTTCTCGATGTTTGCACCGAAGCGTCTGATCGTCTTGCGTGATGCGCAGGATCTCAAGAAGAGCAGCGTCCTCAAGAAGCCGTACGGCATTGCTGAGTTGATACGCGATGCGACTACCTTTGCCGAGGGCACCACACTCCTTATATTATACCACGATGCGCTCCCCGCAGCTGCTAAGAAGAATGCGCAGGCGCTCAAGTCGCAGGTAGCGCTCATCGAGTCGGCACCCGTCAGGCGTGACAACGAACTGAGAGAGGCGATGACCCAGATGGCTGGAGGGCTAGACTTGCAGTTGGCTCCGCAAGCGATCTCAGCGCTGATCGAGCGAGTCGGATATGACCTCGAGACGCTCTACTCGGAGCTGCAAAAGCTCGCCATACCAGCCAAGAGCGCTGGCGGACTCATCTCACGTGCCATGGTGCAGCAGATGGTGAGCAAGTCCCGCAAGTATGGCCCCTACGACCTGCTCAATGCGGTACAGCGACGCAAGGACGACGAAGCGCTACAGATAGCACTTGCCATGGCGGAGGACGAAAAGCGATACCCCGTACCGCAGATCGTCGCTTCGCTCTACGGCTTCTTTGCCAATCTGATGGTAGCGCACTACCTACCGTCCAACAGTCAGAAAAACATACAGGAGGCGCTCAACCTGAAGTATGAGTCGATGGCAAGGATGTACCAGTCGGCCATGCGCCTCTACTCCAAGCAGCAGACGCTCAACATCATCTCCGCCATACGACGTGCCGACGGTGATGCCAAGGGTGCCCACGGGGTCAACGCCTCGGCACGCACCATCTACCTAGACCTCCTGACGCAGATTTTTACGCTGAAGTACTAAACGAACTCTCTAGCAGGCTCCCAAAAAGTTTCCAGCTTTGGAAATTCTATTTTCCTCCGAGGGAAATCTTCCGTTCCTCCCAAGGAACAGAAAAGTTCCCCCGTTGGAACTAAAAAGTTCCTCCCTTGGAACTGAAGAGTTCCCGCCTTGGAACTAAAAAGTTCCAAGAGGGGAACCAGTTTTGAAACTCGTATCTGCTACGAATACAGCACAATACAAGCGCCGCACCTCTCACGAGTAGTCCTTTGTAGGGACGCTAGGCTAGTGTCTAGCGGGAAGGCGTCCGTTCCCGTTAAAACCACGATGCTGTAACCTTTGACACAACGGACGCACAGACCGTGCGTCCCTACAGCGGGTTACACGTCTCGCTGTATCAAAGCAAGACGTGTAGCCCTTTGGAAGGACACTTTGTAGGCTCTACTCTTTTGTCTCTGATGTCGTATTAATGACATATTCCCACAGCGGATCCGCCCCAAGCTGGCTCGTCTCCTTAGTCTGAGGGATAGAACGATCGGGAACAAGTCTCTTCTCTCCACATCTTGTCTGATCGGGACGTACAAAAGACTTACTGCTAGTATAACCCTTAAAGCCACTGTTGGGGAGCGTGAATCCGATTACATCTCCATAATGGCAAGGAGCGAAGGCACAGGGTGAGCTAGTATCTTCAAGGATAAGGACCACCCCTGCATCCTGTGCTACAGTTGCAAGCATCCCAGCGCTACTGAAGGTCTTCTCTCCAACGAATATGTAGACGTCTCCCTTAAAAGTCCGTCGAGGTGTGTGGCTCTGATCGCATGACATTTGACTTTGACCATCTGTAAGGATCAGGTCACTAAAAGTCTTTCCATCGATCATCTTCCCAGAGTACGCTTTCGGAATCCTTTCGGACACGGAGGGGTAGTTACTTCTCCACAACTCAGACACTCGTAGGTGATATGTATAGTGTGAGGTGTCCTCTCTTTGCGGAGGTAAATACTGAAGTAGCATATCGCCAAGCATACTATTCCCTCCTGAATTGTAGCGAAGATCTATGATCAGTGTGTGCGTATGAAGCGAGTCCATCTCTTGAAACATCTGATCAATAAAGTCTGAAAAGCGAGGTAGAGAGGATAGGTATGCTTCCTCTTGAGGGGTTAGTTTATATCCACTTGGCTTGGACGTAGTAATGCGACTATACTCGGTCTGATAGTCCTTCATTGCGTTCATCTGGAGGTAAGCAACTCCTGGAGCTGCCATCACGTCATACCAGTACAGAGCTTTTCGTGGAGCAGTAAGCGTGTTGTAATGCATCGCTTTCGGACTACTATAGAATTCCACTCTATCACTCACAGATATGGGCGAGATAAAGATAGAGTCCATATTAGCAAATGTGACTTTCAAAGTATCCAAGCCTAGAGATCTCCAATAGATACAGAATGAACCCAAAGTACTTACTTGCGAGAGCGAGTACTGCACATTGTCCGCGCTAATATAGCGTCTGAGCGTATCGACAACATCTAGGATGGGGATGTCACAGATGGACTTAATCTCCTTTCCTACATAACGCTGAAAGGTTTTAGGTGCTGTCATGAGACGCACGGTAGGGTACTCTTCGATCCCTAGCCTAATTGGATAGTAAGTCTTAAAAAGTGCGGTGTCAAGAGTCAGTGTAGTGTGACCGTCACCCATCAAACTCGTAAATTGCTGAAGAAGGAGGTACGAATCGGAAGGAGTATCGACATGCTTGGCTAGCTGATAAAACTTAGCTAGTTCACTATCCAGACTAATCGCAAAGCCCTCTTCAAGCATTTTGGGGTGACTTTCTTTTAGAAGTTTGCCAAGCACTTGTAGATCCCTTTGAGTGGCATTTTCCTCGGTTAGAGTAGCTGGGTTGGGGTTGTTTGCAAATGTGGTAACATCTTGAGCGTAAGCGTTGAACGCTAATAGACATAGACATAACAATCTCAGTAAATAGGGGACAAATCTACTCGTCATAGTGGCAGGACTTTGTGTGATTGATGGGTGAATGCACTTGATAGATTGAATGCTAGGGCGAAGGTACTAAGAACTTGTGAGGAAGACTAACGCTTAATTTCTCAAATCAAGTAGTTCGCTGTAGGAATGCGGAGGAATGGGTGACGGATGCCATGAGGACGCACGGTGAATGTTTAATGGGAGTGCGTTCGTTGTATCAAAGCGAGACGTGTAACCCGCTGTAGGGACGCTCGGCCTGAGCGTCCGTTGTGTCAAAGGTTATGGTTTCAATACCCGTCACGACGTTCTACAACGGACGCTCAGACCGAGCGTCCCTACAAATCGTTACTCGTCAAGCGAAACTTCTTAGTAGCGAGTATGTAGAATTGCCTTTGCGGCTTATTGACTTACTACTCAAAAACGAATTCCGAAGTCGTCTTTGAACTGATTTAAGATGGGGAGCATAGTGTCCTCGTCCCAATTAGACTCTAGCCCTCGTTTGTAGATGGAGACAATACGCTCTGCTACCGCCCAATCTCCACCACTCACCAATGCTTTCTGATGAATACAGTGAGGAATATAGGTGTAGTATAGCCAATAGCTACTATTGCTGTCTTCCCCAGTGTAAGTAACTTCCTCTATTTGCGATACATCATTCAACATTGTGCTATCCACATTTTCCGAGACATAACGTTCCTTCTCCTCCCAATAGCTTTCTCCTGTATATTTCTTGTGAATAACGCAGGCGACATACTCCACGAGCGCTTCGTTTAGCATGGATTTATCTACGGAGGACATCCAGGAAGCTTGATCAAGCTCCACAAAAGGAAGAAATAGATGGGCCATCTCATGTGTTAATACACGAGAGTAATAATCATCAGGATCAACCAGTAGGACCTTATTTTCGCTGTATTCGAAAGCTTTTCCATATACAAACCCCCAGTCATCCCATGACTGCTTCATATTGGAGACAATTAAATCCACCTTTGTGGGGGAGGACTCCAATGGCTTCGTGAGCTTATCCAATGGAGGAACAATTTGCTGGAGTAGACATATAGCACTGTCTATGGGTGCTGTGTCCTTAAGAGGGAGGAGCTCCAGCTTGACTTCACTTGCATTTGTAAGTTTCTGCGACATATCGAGATGCTGGAATAGGACGTCAATATCAATCCCCTCAATAGTCTTTTCTTTATGAAGAAAAGCAGGTCGGTATAAGAAAAAGATAGAGGGAGCTGTAGATACGGTGCAATCTATTCTTTTCAAGGCGGGATCTATTGGATCGGGAACCAGTGGTCTATCGGATCGCGTGTAAAACAACGCATCGGAAGCATCCACTGTGATACGCAATGAATCCTGAGGTACACCTTTCCGAGAAAAGAAATAATTCAATTCTTCGGGCATTAGAAAGCACGTTGGACTATAGTAGCCGTTCATCCTTATCTGAAAAGGAGACACATAGGTATATCTAAGAACCGCCCGATCGGAAAAGTTTTTATTCTCTTTCCATCGAATTGCCGGAGCTACAGGGAACTTTTCGAGATTAAATTCTCGTACGTATTCTGCTTGTATATAGGGCAAAAGGAATACTCCTGCTACAGTTTGCGTCCAACCATAAGGGAGCATCTTAACAGGAGCCTGATCAATAAAGAAGGTGTCTGCTGGCGTGATTAGAGAGCTTGGGATAGTCTCGATAAACTGACAGTGAAGATATCTGTTATCACTCCATGTGTCGACTGGGCTTTCATCCATCTTTGCGACATAGTCAGAATAGAAGGGCCTTATTGTTAGGGTTAGACCGTTGAAGTCAGTCGACATATCGTGTTGTGCCTTCATACATAAGGCGGACACGAGGAATAGAACTATAGCTATATAGCTAGTTCTCATAGATTTGGACAAGTTGTTAGGGTTTTGCATAATTGACAAGAGTACTTGATAGGGTGAATACTGCGGTAAAGATACTAATAATTTACAACTAGCAATGGGTGGAGGCTGGCGCTCTCAGGGCTGATGCATTATAACCAGTTTGCTAGGAGCTGCACATGACGATAACTAGGATACACGGTTCGAATATCGCTACACAGTGGCAAGAAATCCTCACTGATTATGCCTACCTCTCCGATGATTCGGATTCCTCCCGAGGAATTTCCCCAATAGCTCCCGAAGAAAGAAAAAATTCTTCGGAAGGATCAAACGAAACTTCGGAGGAATCAAACGAAACTTCGGAGGAATCAACTGATAAGTCCGAAGAATTTCGCGATTTCTTCGGGAGAAAATCAACAATATCCCCCGAGATCTTTGAAAATTCATCGGGAGAGATTGAGCTCGCTCATTTTATATTATGATGCGTCAGCCCTAAGGCTGCTGCTCTGGGCGCAAGGCATAACAAAAGGAAGGCTCGCCTTTGTGAGGTCGTGTGGACCTGTGAGGCGAGCCTTCCTTTTCGTTGCTTATATCTGTTAGGAGGCTATAGGGAGCGCTCCTGAGATAATCTTTACTTTAGAGCTGTCGTGCGACCAGCTCTGTGAGGCACTTGTTACTTAGCGGGAGCGGTCTCGGAGACTTTTTCCTCGTCGAGCTTCTTGGCGCGGTAGCTGGCGTCAGATCCTGTCTGACGGCTCTGAGCCTCGATCTCTTCATGCTCCTTCTGCGACATTACGAGAAGCTTGTCATACTCGGGTAGACCTGTACCGGCAGGGATCAGGTGACCGCAGATGACATTCTCCTTGATGCCCTCGAGCTTGTCTTCCTTGCCCGATATGGCAGCATCGTTGAGTACCTTAGAGGTCTCCTGGAAGGATGCAGCTGAGATGAATCCTCTCGTCTGTAGCGCAGCCTTTGTGATACCCTGTAGGATCTGGTTGGTCGTAGCAGGCATCGCATCACGTGCTACAGCGGGCTTGAGGTCACGACGCTTGAGGGAGCTATTCTCATCACGTAGCTTACGGCTAGAGATGATCTGTCCAGGCTTCATGGTGGTGGAGTCACCGGCGTCGGTGATCACCTTCATACCCCAGAGCTTGTCGTTCTCTTCGGTAGCTTCGTTTTTGTCCACAATCTGTTGTGGCATCAGGAGGGTATCTCCTGGATCGATGACCTGAACCTTGCGCATCATCTGACGGACGATCACCTCAAAGTGCTTATCGTTGATCTTTACACCTTGTAGACGATAGACGTCCTGAACCTCGTTGACGATGTACTCCTGTACGGCCGTGGGGCCCTGGATGGCGAGGATGTCGGCTGGCGTGACAGCGCCCTCGGAGAGGGGCATACCGGCACGTACATAGTCGCCAGGCTGTACGAGGATCTGCTTCGTAAGTGGTACGAAGTACTTACGGATCTCACCTAGACGAGAGGTGATGGAGATCTCCTGATTGCCACGCTTGACACCAGCGAAGTCGATGGTTCCGTCGATCTCTGCTACGACAGCAGGGCTCGAAGGATTGCGCGCCTCAAAGAGCTCCTGAACGCGAGGTAGACCACCCGTAATATCACCAGCACCCGAGATAGCGCGAGGCGTCTTGGTGATGATATCTCCCTGAGTGATCATATCGCCATCTTCCTTGACGAGGTGAGCGCCGACGGGGAGATTGTACGAGCGCAGTACATTGCCCTTGTCGTCTAGTATCTGAGCTGTCGGGATGAGATTGTTCTTGACACCCTGCTTGCGGATGATGACGATCTCTTTGTGCGAAGCACTCTCGTCAGTCTCGTACTCGAAGGTAACCTTCTCGACAAGATTCTCGAAGACAAGACGTCCAGAGAACTCAGAGATAAGAGCTGTATTGTGTGGGTCAAAGTTGAGCAGTGTATCGTCCTTGCTGACGGTAGCCCCGTTGGCAAAGAAGATGGTGCTGGCATAGGGTACCAGCTCGTGCTGCAGTATGACGCCAGTCTTGGGGTCTAGGATGCGTAGCTCGGCAGTACGATTGACCACGATGTGTGCGGGTCTCATATTACCATCTCGTCCAGCACGCTCCACGTCTACGTAGCGTATATCTGAGTACTCGATGGTACCAGAGAATCGTGCTCGTACGGTAGCATCGGTCTCTTGGTTGCTTGCTGTACCACCAGCGTGGAAGGTTCGTAGCGTAAGCTGCGTACCAGGCTCACCGATAGCTTGCGCTGCGATGACACCGACTACCTCACCGCGCTGTACGAGCTTGTTGGTAGCGAGGTTGCGACCGTAGCACTTGGCACAGACACCGTTTTTCGTTTCACAGGTGAGTACTGAGCGTACCTCGACGGTCTCGATGCCAGCCGCGTTGATGGCTGCTACAACCGCTTCGTTGATCTCCTCACCAGCACGTACGATGTACTCGCCAGTCTCAGGGTGCTTGATGTCATGGACGGAGGTACGACCGAGGATGCGCTCGCCTAGGGTAGCGACGACGGTACTATTTTTCATCACGTCAGACATCTCGATGCCTCGCAGTGTGCCGCAGTCCTCCTCAGAGATGACGACATCGTGCGATACGTCTACGAGACGACGTGTCAGGTAACCAGCATCTGCCGTCTTAAGTGCGGTATCGGCTAGACCCTTACGAGCACCGTGAGAGGAGATAAAGTACTCCAGCACGGAGAGACCCTCCTTGAAGTTAGAGAGGATAGGGTTCTCAATGACCTGACCACCGCCTGAACCACTCTTCTGAGGCTTAGCCATCAGACCACGGATACCAGCGAGCTGACGAATCTGCTCCTTCGATCCACGAGCACCTGAGTCCATCATCATGAAGATGTTGTTGAAGCCCTCGTCGTCCTGAGCTAGCTGTCTCATCAGAGAAGCAGTGATCTTGTTAGAAACGTTACTCCACGTATCGATGATTTGGTTGTATCGCTCCGTATTGGTGATAAAGCCCTCGTTGTACTGTGCGAAGATCTCCTCAACACGCTCATTGCCCTCAGCGACGAGTCGCTCTTTGTCCTTAGGAATGACGACGTCTTGCAGACGGAATGAGAGACCACCCTTGAATGCCATGTGGTAACCGAGGTTCTTGATCTTGTCCAGGAACTGAGCGGTCTTGGCAAAGCCACACACCTTGATCACATTGGAGATGATAGAGCGTAGCGCACCCTTGCCTAGGGTCTCGTTGATGTAACCAACCTCGGTGGGGACGTTTTCATTGACCATGATACGCCCCATGGAGGTCTCAATGATTTTGCTGACAAGCTGACCGTCTTCGAGGACGTTGTCAATGCGTACGTTGATCGGTGCGTGGATGTCTAGCTTGCCCTCGTTGTATGCAATCCGAGCCTCCTCGACACCATAAAAGGTGAGTCCGCTACCCTTAACACCCTTGCGAATCTTGGTGATGTAGTAGAGTCCCAAGACCATATCCTGCGAGGGAACGGTGATAGGTGCACCATTGGCGGGGTTGAGGATGTTGTGCGAAGCAAGCATAAGTAGCTGAGCCTCTAGGATAGCTTCGTTGCCTAGGGGTAGGTGTACAGCCATCTGGTCACCGTCGAAGTCGGCATTGAAAGCGGTACAAGCCAAGGGGTGTAGCTGGATAGCTTTACCCTCGATCATCTTAGGCTGGAAGGCTTGTATACCTAGACGGTGTAGTGTCGGAGCACGGTTGAGCAGTACGGGGTGTCCCTTCATGACGTTCTCTAGGATCTCCCAGATGACGTTGTCACGGCGATCTACGATACGCTTAGCGCTCTTGACCGTCTTGACGATGCCACGCTCGATGAGCTTGCGAATGATAAAGGGCTTGTAGAGCTCAGCTGCCATATCCTTGGGTAGTCCGCACTCGTGCATCTGCAGCTCAGGACCGACAACGATGACGGAACGTGCGGAGTAGTCTACACGCTTACCGAGTAGATTCTGACGGAAACGACCGGGCTTACCCTTGAGGCTGTCTGAGAGAGACTTGAGAGGACGGTTGTTCTCCCCCTTGAACGCACTAGACTTGCGAGAGTTGTCGAGTAGTGAGTCGACAGCCTCCTGAAGCATGCGCTTCTCATTGCGGATGATGACCTCAGGAACGCTCTGCTCTAGGAGTCGCTTGAGACGGTTGTTGCGCAGGATGACACGACGATAGAGCTCGTTAAGATCGCTTGTTGCAAAGCGACCACCATCGAGCGGTACGAGTGGTCGTAGATCGGGTGGTATGACTGGTACGACCTTGAGGATCATCCATTCGGGACGGTTGATGTCCTTGGACGCACGGAAGGACTCGACGACGTTGAGACGCTTGAGCGCGTCTAGACGGCGCTGCTGTGAGGTCTCTGTATGCGCCTTGTCACGGAGCTCGTAGGAGAGACTATCTAGGTCTAGGTTAGAGAGCATCTCATAGAGTGCCTCTGCTCCGATCTTGGCGACAAACTTGTCTGGGTCACTCTCTGGCAGGTCGTAGTTGTCTGGATGGCTCTGATCGATTTCGTCTAGCTTGGCCTGATACTCCTCCTCGGTAAGGATCGTATTGACCTCTAGATCAGAGACTCCGCTCTGCAGTACGATATACTTCTCGTAGTAGATGATCGCCTCAAGGTCTTTAGACTTGAGGTTGAGCAGAGAGGCAAGCTTGTTAGGTAGACTACGGAAATACCAAATATGCGCTACGGGTACAGCGAGCTTGATATGTCCAGTACGCTCACGACGCACTTTCTTCTCCGTAACCTCTACACCACAACGGTCGCAGATGGTACCACGGAAGCGTATGCGCTTGAACTTACCACAGTTGCACTCGTAATCTTTGACTGGGCCGAAGATTCTCTCGCAAAAGAGTCCATCACGTACTGGCTTGTATGTTTTATAGTCAAGAGTATTCGGATTCGTGACCTCTCCATGTGATGCCGCTAGGATCTCCTCAGGGGATGCCAAGGATAGCCTAATGGATGAAAAGGTGGTCTTGCTCTTAGGGGCTGTCTTGTATGCCATAACTTAAGTCTGACTATATATAGTGTGTAAGGATAGGGGGGAGGGGGATTACTCAATATGTACGCTGAGGGCTAGACCCTTGAGCTCATTGAGTAGCACGTTGAGAGACTCGGGGAGACCTGGCGTAGGCATGTTGTCGCCACGCACGATCGCCTCATAAGCCTTAGAGCGACCTACGACGTCATCACTCTTGATGGTGAGGATCTCCTGAAGGACGTGTGCTGCACCGAAGGCCTCAAGTGCCCACACCTCCATCTCTCCGAAGCGCTGACCTCCGAAGTTGGACTTACCACCGAGAGGTTGCTGTGTGATCAGTGAGTACGGACCGATCGAGCGGGCGTGCATCTTGTCGTCGACCATGTGACCGAGCTTGAGGAAGTAGGTGACACCTACGGTCGCCTCCTGGTCAAAAGGCTCGCCTGTACCGCCATCGTAGAGCTTCATCTGACCACCACGTGGTAGACCAGCTTTGTCGGTCCACGCATTGAGATCATCAAGTGTGGCTCCATCGAAGATAGGAGTGGCAAACTTGACTCCGAGCTTACGTCCAGCCCATGCTAGAACGGCCTCAAAAATCTGCCCTAGGTTCATACGTGAAGGCACACCCAGTGGGTTAAGACAGATGTCTACTGGCGTACCATCTGGCAGGTAAGGCATATCTTCACGACGTACGATCTTGGAGACGATACCCTTGTTACCATGTCGTCCAGCCATCTTATCGCCGACTTGTATCTTACGCTTCTTAGCAATCAAGATTTTAGCGGTCTGAATGATGCCTGAAGGCAACTCGTCGCCGAGAGTCTCATCGAGCTTGCGCCTATTGACCTCTGCAACGGTGACCTTGTCCTTCTTGATATAGTTAGCGATCGTCTGCTTGACAAGTTCGTTAGTATGCTCATCCTTGGTCCAGTCAGACATGCGCAAGTCATTGTAGTCTAGCTCGAGGAGCAGCGACTTGGTGATGCGTGTACCAGCCTTGACCTTGACGACGCCGATGTAGTCAACGAAGTCTGTTGCTGTGGTCTTGTGCTTCTTGAGTATGATCTGAAGCTTGGAGACCAGCTCATCCTTGAGTGCTGCTTGTAGCTTGGATAGCTCCTCCTCGTAGCGCTGATTGATCTTGCGTGTGGCAGCTATACCGCCCTTACGATTAGCGCGTGAGTAAAGCTTCGTGTCGATGACAACACCCTTGAGCGAGGGCGAAGCCTTGAGCGAAGCGTCCTTGACGTCACCAGCTTTATCTCCAAAGATAGCTAGGAGTAGCTTCTCCTCAGGAGTGGGGTCGGACTCGCCCTTTGGCGTAATCTTACCTACCAAGATGTCGCCAGGAACAATGCGAGCTCCTACACGAACGATACCGTTGGCGTCGAGGTCTTTTGTAGCCTCCTCGCTTACGTTGGGAATGTCTGCCGTAAACTCCTCCATGCCACGCTTCGTCTCACGTACATCAAGTGAGTATTCATCGACATGTACAGAGGTGAAGAGATCCTCTGAGACGACACGCTCGTTGAGCACGATCGCATCCTCGTAGTTGTACCCCTTCCAAGGCATGTAAGCAGCCAAAATGTTGCGTCCGAGAGCTAACTCGCCATCTTGAGTGGAGAAGCCCTCAGTAAGTATTTGCCCCTTAGTGACTCGGTCTCCCTTGCGACAGATGGGGCTTAGGTCTATCGTTGTAGATTGATTGGTCTTACGATACTTGGGAAGAGTGTAGGTAACCTCTGAGGGCTCGAAGCTGACGAGCTCTTCCTCCTCCGTGCGGTCATAGTCGACCACAATCTTGGTGGCATCGACGTAAACGACCACGCCATCGCCCGCAGCCTCTATCTGGGTGCGAGAGTCTGAGACTAGTCTGCGCTCGATGCCTGTGCCTACAATAGGAGCCTCAGGTGTCAGTAGCGGTACTGCCTGACGCATCATGTTAGATCCCATGAGGGCACGGTTAGCATCGTCGTGCTCGAGGAATGGGATGAGCGAAGCCGCAATCGAAGCTATCTGCGTCGGAGAGACATCCATCAGGTCTACCTCCTCAGGCTCCACCACAGGGAAGTCTGCACCATAGCGCGCCTTGACACGAGAGCGGACGAAGTGTCCGTCGTCGTCTAGGGGAGCGTTACCCTGAGCTACGGTCTTATCCTCCTCTTCTTCAGCAGTAAAGTAGGCAAGCTCGGAGTCTTCAAAGCTTACAGTACCCTTCTTGACATTACGATAAGGAGTCGTGATGAAGCCCAGTTCGTTGATCTTTGCATAGACACAAAGCGAGGAGATGAGTCCGATGTTTGGTCCCTCAGGCGTCTCGATAGGACAGAGACGGCCATAATGAGTGTAGTGTACGTCTCGCACCTCGAAGCCTGCACGATCTCGTGTCAGACCGCCAGGGCCTAGTGCCGATAGACGACGCTTGTGCGTAATCTCAGAGAGTGGATTCTGCTGATCCATAAACTGTGAGAGCGCATTGGTCCCGAAGAAGCTGTTGACAACCGATGCGATCGTCTTGGAGTTGACTAGATCGACGGGTGTGAAGACCTCACTGTCACGTACGTTCATACGCTCCTTGACCGTACGAGCCATACGACTCAGACCTATACTAAACTGGTTGTATAGCTGCTCTCCGACGGTCCTGACACGACGATTCGATAGGTGATCGATGTCATCGACAGGAGCCTTACCATTGACGAGCTTGATCAGATGACGTATGATCGCAACGATATCCTCAGCTGTGAGGATCTTGACGTTTGGATCTATGTCTAGTCCTAGCTTGCTATTGATCTTGTAGCGCCCTACATCGCCTAGGTCATAGCGCTTCTCCGAGAAGAAGATGTTGTTGAAGATCTCCTTAGCACTCTGATCATCGGGTGGAGTAGAGTTGCGTAGGAGGTTGTAGATGAAGTTATAAGCGGCCTGCTCAGAATTGGCTGAGTCGCGCTTGAGCGTATTAAAGATGATCGAGTAGTCCATGATCTCCTGATCTGTAGACTCCTGATCGGATGAAGCTAAGTCACGACGCAATAGAATGGTCTCGATACCATTCTCTAGGATGACCTGAGCATTGTCTTCATCTAGGATGGCATTTTGCTCTACGAGCGTGTTGTATCGAGCAAAGGTTTCTGTCTCTCCCGTTTCCTCCTCGCTCTCCTCATCGTAATACTTCAGTATGACGGAGGCAGCCAGCTGTCGTCCATAGTTAGCCTGCAGCGACTCTAGCGTGACAGGGATCTCCTCAGCGATGCCAAAGAGATCGAGGATGTCTTTGTCTGTCTCATAGCCGATGGCACGTAGGAGGGTCGTGATGGGGAGCTTCTTCTTACGATCGATGTAAGCGTATAGCTCGTTGTTCGTATCGGTAGCGAACTCGATCCACGAACCCTTGAATGGGATGATACGAGCCGAGTAGAGTCTCGTCCCGTTGTTGTGTAGGCTGGATCCAAAGAAGACGCCTGGTGAACGGTGTAGCTGAGATACGACGACTCTCTCTGCACCATTGATGACAAACGTCCCCGCAGGGGTCATGTAAGGGATAGAGCCTAGGAAGACGTCCTGTACGGTGGACTCAAAGTCTTCGTGCTCGGGGTCTTCGCAGGTGAGCTTGAGCTTAGCCCTCAGGGGGACACTATAGGTCAGACCACGACGCAAGCACTCCTCTATCGAATACTTAGGAGGATCGACGAAGTAGTCTTCAAATAGAAGCTTGAAGTTATTGCGAGTGTCTTCGATGGGGAAGTTCTCAGAGAAGACTTTAAATAATCCCTCTTTCTTTCTACTCTCGGCAGGAGTATTGAGCTGAAAGAAGTCCTGAAAAGATTTGAGCTGCACCTCCAAGAAGTCAGGGTACTCCATTGGATGAGCAATAGATGCGAAGCTCTTTCTAGTATTGGTTGGTTTGGATGCCATCGTATGCTTCAGAGAGAAATGGTAAATGTAGGGGAGAGGAGCTGCTCTCACAGAGAGAGGCGGGGGAGCAGGTGCTTACTAACTAAAATTGTAGCGAGCTACTACTCGAGGGATAGAGCTATGGGTGTCTAGCTCTAGAGACTTGTATCTAAGCCTATCTGACAGTCCAAGACACCTCCTCAACGTATAGAAAGTTATCACGTGTTTGTGACAGCTTCGCCTGTGAGTGGTGCCTCCAGAGAGCAAAAGATGCGAAAAGGCTAAGAACTCCCCCCATACGTATCGAGGGGGGAATCCTTAACCAATGTGACCTGTGTCAGACAGGTGTCAAGCGGGTTTACTTTAGTTCAACCTCAGCACCAGCCTCCTCAAGTGCAGCCTTGAGAGCCTCAGCTGTAGCCTTGTCGACACCCTCCTTGATGTTCGTAGGTGCAGCGTCGACTAGCTCCTTAGCCTCCTTGAGGCCAAGACCAGCGTGCTCCTTAACAGCCTTAACGACTGCAAGCTTAGCAGCGCCAAAGCTCTTGAGTACAACGTCGAAAGAGGACTTCTCCTCAGCCTCTGCTGCAGCACCAGCTGCAGGACCAGCTACAGCGACTGCTGCAGTTGCAGGCTCGATACCATACTCCTCCTTGAGTAGCTCCTTGAGCTCGCTTACTTCTTTTACTGTGAGATTAACAAGAGTCTCTGCAATAGCCTTTATATCTGCCATGTCTGTATTGATGTTATGTTTGTTTCTGATTGAAGTGATTTCTTAGATGTTTATTGCCTCTCGGCTAGGGTATCTAAGACCCCATGGATAGTGCCAGCTGCTGAATCAAGCTGCCCGAGTACGCCCTGGATTGGGCCCTCCAGCATAGCTACAATGTCAGCAATGAGCTCCTCGCGACTCTTGATGTTGACCAGAGTCTCGAGTTGGTCAGCTCCGATATAAAAGCCCTCCTGAACGTATGCCGCCTTTAGGTCGGGACGTCCGAGTTCCTTATTGTCAGAGCGGAAAGCCTTGATCGCTTTAGCAGGAGCATTAGCAACCTCTGAAAACATGACGGCCGTGTTGCCCTTGAGAGACTCGTAGAGCTCTGCGTAATCGACAGAGTCGATCTCACTGAGGGCACGACGCATCAGTGTGTTCTTGACTACGACCAGCTTGATGCCACTCTTGTTGCAGAGACGGCGTAGTTCGCTCGTCTTCTCTGCATTGAGTGCCTCAATGTTGGTCAAGTAGAAGTTGGGGTAGCTCTCTATATAAGAGTGTAACTGCTCGATGACAGTTGACTTCGTTTCCTTTTTCATAGAATTGTGTTTCTTAGTTGGTGAGACGTTATTCTACTACGGATACGACTGACTTGGGATCGATCTTGATCCCTGCACTCATTGTTGTAGAGAGGTAGATACTCTTGATATAGGTTCCCTTAGCAGAGGTTGGCTTCAGACGTACCACCGTGTCGACGAACTCCTTGGCGTTTTCTCTAATTTGCTTAGGGTCGAAAGAGATCTTACCCACTGAGGTATGTATGATACCTGCCTTGTCTACCTTGAAGTCGATCTTACCAGCCTTCACCTCCTTGATAGCAGCACCGAGATCGTTTGTTACGGTACCGCTCTTGGGGTTAGGCATCAGACCACGTGGTCCCAGTACACGACCCAAGGCTCCGATCTTGCCCATGACGCTAGGCATGGTAATGATCACATCAATGTCAGTCCATCCAGACTTGATCTTATTGATGTACTCATCGAGACCGACATAGTCAGCCCCAGCCTCTTGCGCCTCTGCCTCCTTGTCTGGAGTACAGAGTGCTAGGACACGTACCTCCTTACCGGTACCGTGAGGCAGTGAGACAGTGCCACGCACCATCTGATTAGCCTTGCGAGGATCGACACCCAGACGAATGTCTATGTCTACTGATGCGTCAAACTTCGTGAAGGTAATCTCCTTCAGAAGCTTGGAAGCTTCATCTAGTGAATAGGACTTGCCTGCTTCGACCTTACTCGCTACTATCTTCTGATTTTTTGTTAGTTTACTCATTTCAGTTGATTGCGATTAGAGATTCTCAGGTTTCGTACCCGTCACACTAATCCCCATACTACGAGCTGTACCAGCGACCATCTTCATGGCCGACTCGACAGCAAAGCAGTTGAGGTCAGACATCTTATCTTCTGCTATAGTCCTAACTTGATCCCAAGTGACTTTAGCAACTTTGATTCGGTTGGGTTCTGCTGAGCCGCCCTTAGCTTTACTAGCTTCTAGTAGCTGTACGGCTACGGGAGGAGTCTTGACGATGAAGTCAAAGGACTTGTCAGCATAGTAGGTTATCACTACTGGCAATACCTTACCAGCGCGATCCTGAGTCCTGGCATTAAATTGCTTACAAAACTCCATGATGTTGATACCCTTAGCACCAAGTGCTGGGCCCACAGGAGGCGAGGGGTTAGCGGCCCCTCCTTTGATTTGCAGCTTAAGCTGCCCTGCAACTTCTTTTGCCATTTTGTTATTCGATTATATTATAAACAGATACACACGGGATCATTACTGCATCTTGGGTAGTATTCTCATGGAGCGAGTAAGGGCCTTTAAGTTGGAAGCTAGACCGCGTCTCGACGCTATCCGAGAGAATTAGCCCTACGCCTATGTGAGCAACTATGAGTTGGAATGCTCGATCCGTAACAATCTTCTATTCCTTCTCGACCTGTGTGTAATCAAGCTCCAGTGGAGTCTTCCTTCCGAAGATCTTCACCATCACCTTGAGCTTTCTCTTATCACTCTTGACCTCGTCGATTGTCGCTGAGAAGTCTGAGAATGGACCATCAATGATCCGTACAGACTCGCCGACGCTGTACTCAACGTCAAAGCGTCCAGCACCCTCAGCATCGCGATCTGCCTGTCCCAAGAGATCCTGTACTTCTTGAGTACGTAGTGGCTCTGGAGATAGCTGACCATCAGTCATACGAGAGTTCAAGAATCCTATTACATTAGGTATCGTGCATAGCGTGTGTTCTGTATCTCCAACGAGTGCAGCCTCCACTAGCACATATCCTGGCATATAGGGGCGCTCTTTGACCACCTTTTTACCATTGCGCTGAGAGACCACCTGCTCAGTGGGAACTAGTACACGACGTACGTACGAACCTAAAGTTCCATTGGACTTTGCCGCTTCTATATACTCACAGACTTTCTTTTCCTGTCCGCTGAGGACACGAAGAACGTAAAATCTCATGGGCTGTGAATCTTGACTCATGTCTTTAGTTTAGATTAGATTCGATGATAGAATACGGTTGATCCGTTTGTAACTATACGATAAAGCCTTTACTAAATTGCAGATAAACCAGAAATATAGGGGCTTCACAAGCCTCGTCTAGAGTCGGCTGTACTAATGGAACACGCTTGCCTCTAGACTCTGTTTATCTATTAGGCTTATATTGTCAATGCTCTATGCTTGGTGCAGAGTCTAGACTAGACCGTACACTAGCTGCATTAGCTGCTGGAAGACAAAGTCTACGCCTGCGACAAAGATGGCAATAATCACTGAAGCGATCATGACGACCACTGTGCTATTGATCAGTTCGCTACGAGTAGGCCAGCTGACTTTGTGTACCAACTCATTGTAGCAGTTCTTAGTGTAGGTACCTATACGCTTGAAAAAGTTCATAAGAGCATCTTATAGTTTGCACGGGTTGAGAGGCTCGAACTCCCGACACCAGGTTTTGGAGACCTGTGCTCTACCAACTGAGCTAAACCCGTATGTTAGCATCGTCTCGTACACGTCTGACTACTTTAACTAGCGTAAGACGAGTTTTGTGTAGCATGTGAGTCCTGTCAGTCAGGAGACTCGATCTGCTAGAAATGATGACTGTGGAGATGAAAACTCCTCGTAACTCCCCCTCCCACTATGACCCTTGCTTCGATGGAAGCGAGTTCATACTTAGTGGGGGAGGGAGTTGGGAGAAGTTAGATTGCTGTTTAACCTGACGCGGACTCTAGATGAGTCACAGGCTAAGTCAGCTAAGAGCTATTAGTCCTCTAGTGAGGTGATCTGACCAGCACCAACGGTACGGCCACCCTCACGGATAGCGAAGCGTAGACCTACGCTACAAGCTACTGGAGAGATGAGCTTGACGTCAATGGTGACGTTATCACCAGGCATAACCATCTCTACACCCTCTGGGAGTGTGATCTCACCTGTTACGTCTAGCGTACGGATGTAGAACTGAGGACGGTACTTGTTGTGGAATGGGGTATGACGACCACCCTCTTCCTTCTTCAGGATATAGACCTCAGCCTTGAAGTGATCGTGAGGCTTAACTTGTCCTGGGTGTGCGAGGACCATACCGCGCTTGATCTCGTCCTTGTCAATACCACGGAGTAGGAGACCTACGTTATCTCCAGCCTCACCCTCATCAAGGATCTTGCGGAACATTTCCACGCCAGTTACGACGCTCTTCTTACCCTCAGCACCTAGACCGATGATCTGAACCTCGTCGTTGACCTTAACGACACCAGTCTCGATACGACCCGTAGCGACAGTACCACGACCTGTGATAGAGAATACGTCCTCTACAGGCATTAGGAAGGGCTTGTCGATATCGCGCTCAGGTAGTGGGATCCAAGTGTCTACAGCCTCCATGAGCTCCATAACCTTCGCTACCCACGTGGGCTCTCCATTGAGAGCTCCAAGAGCAGATCCACGGATTATAGGCGTATTGTCACCATCGAACTCATAGAAACTCAGTAGCTCACGCATATCCATCTCTACGAGCTCAAGCATCTCCTCGTCTTCAACAAGGTCACACTTGTTCATAAAGACAACTAGACGAGGTACGTTGACCTGACGTGCTAGTAGGATGTGCTCACGAGTCTGAGGCATAGGACCGTCAGTGGCAGCAACTACGATGATGGCACCGTCCATCTGAGCAGCACCAGTGACCATGTTCTTAACGTAGTCAGCGTGGCCTGGACAGTCAACGTGTGCGTAGTGACGATTTGCCGTCTCGTACTCAACGTGTGAAGAGTTAATGGTGATACCACGCTCCTTTTCCTCAGGCGCATTGTCGATAGAGTCAAATGAGCGGGCCTCTGAGAAGCCTGCGTCAGCCAATACCTTGGTAATAGCAGCTGTAAGCGTAGTCTTACCGTGGTCTACGTGACCGATGGTGCCAATGTTGACGTGTGGTTTCGTCCTTTGAAAATGTTCTTTAGCCATAACCTTGTTCTTATGTTTGTCTTAATCTTATTCGTTGCAAAGGGCATCCACCATCCACAATCTCGGTGAACTGTGTGCTAGGTGCTGCCATATTTTAGAGCCGATGCCGGGATTTGAACCCGGGACCTCTTCCTTACCAAGGAAGTGCTCTACCACTGAGCTACATAGGCATATAGTCGTGTGGGCAGTGATGGATTCGAACCACCGTAGGCTTACGCCAGCTGAGTTACAGTCAGCCCCATTTGGCCACTCTGGTAACTGCCCAATCGCTACTTTAGTTTGTGTAGCCTAGACGTTCCTCACGCTTGAGAGAGATGGATGGCATCACAAACTGAGTGCAAATGTACGAACTATTTTGGAAATACCAAAACTTTCGGGCGACTTTCTTACTCAGAGGGACTAAAGGGCATGTGCGTAGTAGGTAGTGGATGGTGACATCTTCCTCTGATCTCTGATCAGCTCTAGTGATACACGACTACCCACTACCTACTACCTACTAACTATTTATTTGCTTTAGCGCGATCTATCTGGCGCTTGAGTGCATCGATAGCCTCGTCGATAGCCTCTTCAAAGGAAGCTGCTCCCTTCTCAGCGTAGTGATCATATCCTGGCACTATTAGACGGATAGCAGCTATCTTGCCTTGGGTAGCGTTGGACTTGTCTAGTCGCAGGGTGACCTCAGCCTTGCTAATGGTGTCGTCAAAGCGTGCGAGACGATCGATCTTCTTTTTTGCAAACTCTTGGAGTGCCTCGCTGGCATCAAACTGTAGAGACTGGATGTGTACGTTAATCATAGGTGATACTGAACTTTGTGCTCTAGGGTGAGCGTGATACAATTGTTTGAGCTGCTCGAAGGAGGTGTGGGTGTATCTAGTGGTTGTATCTAGATTGCTATGTCCTAGTAGCTCTTTGATGGAGGTGATTGGAGCTCCAGCATTGAGCATCTCAGTGGCAAAGGAGTGTCTCAGCGTGTGAGCTCCTCTGCGTGGCAATCCCGGCACTGCATCGAGCGCTTTGTGGACCACTTGATAGACGTCGGCTCCTGAGAGCGGTCTGCACTTCAAAGTAACAAAAAAATAACGAGACTGACCCACTTTTCGCTTCTTCAATGTGAGATAAGCGTCCATTTGCTTCTTTAGCGCCTCTCCGAAGGGGACTATGCGCTCTTTACGTCCCTTACCCACCACACGCAGCGACATGGATTTGAGATCTACTTGCTGCGTCTCCAGACTAGCCACCTCAGCACGGCGTAACCCTGTTTGATAGATAGTCTCTATGATGAGTCGATTGCGCACTGCGAGAAAGTCCTTTGGGTCAGTCGAGATCGTCTCTAATGCCTCCTCTATCTGGGCTTGTGTGAGGAAGGAGGGGAGTGTGTGCTCTCGCTTGGGGCCTCGCAGATAGCGGGTAGGATTACTGTCGATGAGTCCCCGTAGCTGGAGATACTTGTAGAAGGACTTGACGGCGCTTAGATTCTTGTTAACCGTCGTACTGGTCAGCTCATCGTCCATCTGCTGCATGATCCAGTTACGTACGAGATCGCGGTCTGCATCACTAGGACTCCACTCATCACTAGCCAGCTCTAGAGCAGACTCCATATAGGACTTGATGGCGGGTCGGTAGGTGGTGAGGGTGAGTGGAGAGGCGTTGCGCTCTAGTCGCAGGTACTCCATAAAGGACTCCAGAGTCTGCTGTAGCTCTTCGGTCAGCGTGATATGATCCATACGATTGTGGCTATATTATATGGAGACTAAATGTTCAGACTACGTATTATTTCCTCTAGAATCTACAGCAAGGGGTTGGGGCGACTTTTGCCGTTACGCATGAAGTAGATCTCGACACCTGGATCTTGCCCGCGAAGCCCTGTGACTCGCTCCTTGAAGGCATCATACAGAATCTCTATATTGCCTACTCCCCTGATGAGGTTAGAGAAGGAGTCGTACTTGATGTCGTAGCCTCCGATCCGTCTGATGCGGTCGGAAAACATTTCGTAGTCTATATCGCAGGCTCCCACCCGCTCCAGTCGACTCGAGAGTATATGATACTTAAACTCGTAGGGCCCGAATTGGGTCACACGGTCGGAAAAAGGCTCGTACTTCACTTGCCACCCATAGGGGATCTGATAGACTCCCTCACGATAGGAGTAAGCGGGCTGTCCCTTCGTGTCATAGACGATGACATCCTCGAGTTGACCATCACGCAGAACGAAGAGCAGCTTTCTACGCAGTATGATGCCGATTCGCTTGCCTGAGACTCCAGCTCCAATGGGTGTCGAAGGCTCCTGGTAGGCATATGGGTTGGGCTGCCTACTGATATATTCCCAAGTGCCATTGGGGTAGAGCATCACTTCATCGCCATCGCTCGTGATGGCGCGTACCTGTGCTATGGTGTAGGTCGCCCCCAAGAGTAGCAGGAGCTGTAGGAGTAAGGCTTTTAAGGTAAAGTGCTGCATAGTCGTAGTGCTCTAGATGTTGTACACAAAGGTAGTAAAATAGGACCAACGAGTAGAAAGTCTCCATTCGATCTAGGCTCCGTAATGCACTCAGGAAACGTGCACTTCTACAGCGAACTGCACATCACAGGATATACGTCCCAGGTTTCTCGTCGGTTCTGATGGCTTCGATTGTTCTGATTCTCCAAACAATTCACTGAAAAGAAATCTCCACGGAGGAATTTCCCCAATAGCTCCCGAGGAAATAAAAATTCTCCACGGAGGTAAGAGAAATTTCTTCGGAAGAATCAAACGATACTTCGGAAGAATCAAATGATAAGTCCGAAGAATTTTTTTGTTCTTCCTTGGAAAACAAAAAATAGCCCCAGAGAAAAGTCCTTTTCTCAGGGGCTGAGAGCTGAAGTTTGAAAGATATTAAGTTCTGTCCGACAGTTTGGGCCCGATGTTGACCCCAAAAACATTGCAGTCAGATAAATGAGTACCTTTGCGGTAGGATTGCCACGAGGGGGAGTAGCTCCCTCCACATTAGTATACAAGACTATGACACAGTTCAAGACGACACACCTATATGCCCTGCTGACCTTTGTCCTTTTAGCATTGGTTATCACTCTGCTCTCGCCTCATGACGAGGAGACCTTTCAGTACCAAGTGGTAGAGGGTAAGCCGTGGATGGGGGAGGAGCTGCTGGTAGCACCTTTTACCTTCCCGATCTACAAGTCGGATGAGATGATACAGCGGGAGCGTGACAGCGTACGCCAGACGATTTTGCCTTACTATCAGATCGATACGATCACGGGGAGTAAGATGCTACGCAAGTGGGACGATGATTGGAGTGCCAAGTGGAGCCGTGAGGTGACGGACGACGCTTACTACTTTTACATGCGTGACTACCTCAGGGATCTCTATCGTAATGGAATCATAGAGGAGGAGATAGCCTCTAAGCTAAGGCAGGAGGATGTGCTGGAGGTCAAGCTCCTGAGCGCAGATCAGGTGAGCCGTCTGACGCCTGCGACGCTCTTCTCGACCCCTATGGAGGCGTATCAGCAAGCTACCGAAAGGTTGCCTCAGGGGATGAGTAAGTCTATCGTACGGAAGTTTGACCCGAGTAAGTATATCGAGGTCAATGTCTATCCGAACGAGGCTAAGACACAGCAGGTGATCGATGATGAGCTACGTAATCTCTCTAAGTCTATGGGGGTGGTCCAAAAGGGAGAGCGCATCATCGGTAAGGGAGAGATCGTGAGTTCACAGCAGTACGATATCCTGCAGTCACTGCGTCGCGTCACGGAGGAGCAGCGAGACAGTAACCTACGGCAGGTATTGCCGATGAGTGTGGGGACTTTCTTGATTATAGCTTCGCTACTGCTGGGGCTCTGGTTCTTCCTCTTCTACTACCGGCCGAAGATTGTCAAGGAGTATAAGAACACGCTCTTCCTCTCACTGCTGATCCTCATCTATGCGGTCCTGACGATTATCTTCGCTCGTAATGAATTGGGAGCGTGGGTCTATGCGATCCCGTTTGTGTCGGTAGCGATACTGGTGCGCACCTTCTTTGAGTCTCGTACGGCGATCTACGTCTTTCTCATCACGGTGCTGATCTGTGCGCTCTATGTCTCATTTCCGCTGGAGTTTGTCGTGATACAGTTTGTCGCTGGTATGGTCGCGGTCTTTAGCCTTCGGTCGCTCTCCTCACGGGCACAGATCATCCGTGCCACCTTCCTCATCTTCGTAATATATAATGTGATGACCTGTAGCTACTCGTTGATGACGGGAGGCATGCTGGGCAGTAATGACTTGAGCAATCTGCTTTACTTCTCCTTCAACCTGATCTTCAATATGTTTAGCTACCTGCTCATCTACCTCATCGAGAGGACCTTTGGCTATGTCTCGAACATAACGCTCGTGGAGCTAAGCGACGTGAACCGACCTCTGCCACGGCAGCTCTCGGAGCAGGCTCCTGGCACCTTCCAGCACTCGATGCAGATGGCTCTCCTGGCGAGCGAAGCGGCTACCGCTATCGGTGCTGATGCCCGCCTCGTACGTGCTGGCGCACTATACCACGACATAGGTAAAATGCGCAATGCGGCATACTTTACGGAGAATCAAGGTGCGATCAATCCACACGATCAGCTCTCCCCGACGGAGAGCGCTGCTGTCATCATCAAGCATGTGACGGACGGGCTGGCTATGGCGCAAAAGTACAACCTTCCGCAGGCGATCCAAGACTTCATCCGGATGCACCATGGACGAGGCATAACGAAGTACTTCTACAATCAGTATTGCAACGAGCATCCCGACGAGACGGTTGATGTGGATAAGTTTACCTATCCCGGACCCAATCCGAATACTAAGGAGACTGGTATCCTAATGATGGCGGACGCTATAGAGGCAAGTAGTCGCAGTCTCAAGGATCTCAGCAAGGAGACCTTGATAGCACATGTCAATAAGATCATTGACTCAATCGTCGCCGATGGACTGCTCAACAATACTCCTCTGACCTTTAGGGATATTCAGACCATCAAGGATATTTTTGCAGAGAAGCTCGCCACCATCTACCACTCACGCATTGCTTACCCAGAACTCAAGCGATGACCCTCTACCTGGTAGGCTATATGAGTGCTGGCAAAAGCACCGTCGGTCGCACGCTGGCGGAGCTGCTCGGCTATGAGTTTGTAGATACAGACATTTATATCGAGAGTCGTTTTCGTCAGCGGGTGTCAGACCTCTTTCGGCTGCACGGCGAGGAGTACTTTCGCCAGAAGGAGCGAATGATCCTGGAGGAGATCGCCGGGCTCCCCGATGCGGTCATCGCTACGGGCGGAGGCTTGCCTATCTACCATGACAACATGGACCTCCTCTTAGAGAGTGGCACCGTGCTGTACCTACGTTATAGCAGTGAGGTGCTAGCTCAGAGACTGGAGCTGACGAAGCGTACCCGTCCCTCGGTGGCGCACCTCTCGGGCGAGCCACTACGACAACATGTCGAGGAGGCGATGCGCCTCCGTGAGCCGATCTACAGCCGTGCGCATCAGATCATCGACATGGAGGCTCTCGCCACTCGCGGCATCTCCTCAGAGGCTAAGATAGCCGGCTGGATCGCCCAGCAACTACCCCCTGCCGAGTGAAGCGTTTCCCCGACACTTCCGAAGGATTTGTTCCTATTAAATAGATATTGCTGGGTGGTAAAGTTTTCAAGGCAGGGTGTGATGTCGCTCATTTTAGTACCTTTGTGCCTATGAACGTGGATCTACAACAGGTGATGCAGCGCTTTGGTATCGTGGGACGCAATCCGAGCTTCCTACGAGCGATCGAGACGGCCGTACAGGTCGCCCCGACAGACCTGTCTGTGTTGGTGACTGGCGAGAGCGGTGTCGGCAAGGAGTTCTTCCCAAAGATTATACACGCCTACAGCCTCCGCAAGCATCAAGGCTATGTGGCGGTCAACTGCGGCGCTATCCCTGAGGGTACAATCGACTCAGAGCTCTTCGGACACCGCAAGGGCTCCTTCACGGGTGCTATCTCTGACCGCAAGGGTTACTTTGAGGAGGCGGACGGCGGTACCATCTTCCTCGATGAGGTGGGGGAGCTGCCACTTGCTACGCAGGCTCGCTTGCTCCGTGTGCTAGAGTCGGGAGAGTTTATCCCCGTAGGTGCCAGCAAGCCCCTCAAGACCGATGTACGAGTGGTTGCTGCAACCAATGTCAATATACAGGAGGCGATCGCTCGTGGACGCTTTCGCGAAGACCTCTACTATCGTCTCAGTACGGTACCGATCGTAGTGCCTCCGCTACGTAAGCGACAGGAGGATATAGTGCTGCTCTTCAAACTCTTTGCTTCGCTCAGCGCAGAGAAGAACCAGATCCCGATGCTGGAGATCACGCCCGAAGCGGAGGAGCTGTTACGACGCTATCCTTGGCCAGGGAATATACGCGAACTGCGCAACTTGACAGACCGTATCAGCATCTTAGAGTACGACCGTCATCTGACGGCTGAAGACCTTCGAGGCTACCTGCCTGAGAGGACACCTGAGCTGAGTACCTCGCTGGTTCCAGTGGAGCGCCAGTCGGAGGAGCGTAGCTTTGCCAATGAGCGGGAGATACTTTACCAGGTGCTTTTCGACATGAAGCGAGACATCACCTCGCTCAAGCAGACTATCGCCACGATGCGTCAGGAGCCTCACTATGAGCCGATCCATACGACGCTTGTACCTGCCGAGATGGAACCCATGCACACAGAGGCCGAGGAGGTGACTGAGCCGGATTCAGAGCCTTACCTAGAGCCTCACAAGGAGTTTATAGAAGCACCCGTAGAGGAGCCACTTTTGCCCGACAAGCCGATGACCATCGACGAGGCTGAGCGCATACTGATCATGCGTGCCTTGGAGCGACACGGGGGCAATAAAACAGAAGCTGCTGAGGAGCTAAACATATCTCCACGCACGCTATATCGTAAACTGCGAAGCTATGGTGAGGAGTAGGTTACTATATATAGTAGGTGTCGTGATGCTCCTAATGATCGGGACGAGTTGCTCGATCAGCTATAAGTTCAACGGGGCCACGATCGACTATACACGTATCAAGACGGTCACCATCGAGGACTTTCCCAATCAAGCTCCGCTGGTCTATCCGCCCTTGTCGCAGATGTTTTCAGAGCGACTACGGGAGCAGTTCCGTCGCAATACACGTCTTGAGCCTGTCGATGCCAATGGAGATCTGATCCTCGAGGGCGCCATCGTCGGTTACGAGTTGACCCCTATGGCTATGCAGGAAGATGCGCTCTCAGCGATGACACGCTTTACGATCACAGTCCGCGTCTCTTACACCAACATGGTGGAGGAGAAAAAGAGCTTCTCGGGGCGCACCTTTACCTCCTCGCAAGAGTTTGACAGCAACAACCTCTTTTCAGACATTCAGGAGGGACTAGCTAATGAGCTGATCGATGACCTTGTCAAGCAAATCTTTAACGCCACAGTAGAGGACTGGTAGTGAAGACGATGACGCTAGACGAGCTGAATAGGCTGACGGCTCACCCTGAGGAGCTTAATCGCCATACGCTCTCGCCACTGGCCGAGCTGGTGGAGACCTATCCCTATGCGCAGAGCATCGTGATGCTCTACCTACTCAACCTGTCAATCTTAGGCGACCTGCGCTACGAAGCGGAGCTTCAGCGCTGGGCTCCCCACCTACCGAGTCGGGAGAAGCTCTACCTGCTAGCTCGGCTGCACATGCCGCTAGCAGACTTGACGCCTGTGCTGGCTTGCGATCCGTCAGACTCCTTTGCTCTCGTAGATCAATATCTGCGGAAGGTGGCCGAGCGCGAGGGCCCGCTCTCTAACGAGCTAGAGTACGACACGGCAGAAGCTCTCCCCGCGGAGGAGCCTACCCCAGACTACTTCTCACAAGCAGAGTACGAGTCGGCACCCTCTGATATGTCGCTCTCGGGGCTACTCTCCACACCATCTCCTGAAACTTCTCAAGCTACTGACCCCACTCCACAGCCTACGGTAACGCCTGCCGATGATAAGGAGCCGAGCGATATGCTTTTCACCGAAACGCTAGCCTCCATCTACATAAAACAAGGGCATTACGAGCGAGCAAAACAAATTATTGAGGGGCTAAGCTTGAAATTCCCAGAAAAAATTAGTTACTTTGCAGTTCAATTGAATTTCCTCGAGAAGCTAATCGACAATGCTTCTCACTCATAAATACGCATTCATAGACTAGTAGACATGCAAATCTTTCTAACCATCCTGATCCTCATCGCAGCTATCCTGCTGATCCTTATCGTCATCGTTCAGAACTCTAAGGGCGGTGGTCTAGCAGCAGGCTTCGGCGAGAGCAATAAGTACATGGGGGTACGCAAGACGACAGACTTCCTCGAGAAGGCTACATGGACGCTCGCAGGAGCTATGGTCGTGCTCAGCATTGCCAGCTCTTTCTTTGTGAAGCCTCACGTACAGGCTAAGCAGAGCGAAAGCTTCATCGAGCAGTCTCAGCAGAGCGCTCCTATGCTACCTCAGCAACCAGAGGCTACGCTGCCACTACCCGCAGCTCCCGCAGCCCCTGCAGCTGAGGCGCCTGCTACACAGCCTGAGACTCCGCAGCAGCCTGCCGAGTAACGCCTGAAGAGGCTTTCGCCAGCTAGGTAGCTCGTCAGATATTGATGAGGGGAGAACTCACTCTGGTGTGGGTTCTTCCCTTGGTTGTGCCTATAAATGCAGAAGAAACTGTACCTTTGTAGCATAGCTTGTTGCCAAGCGTGACAAGCTCCTCACACGTAATAACTCAAAGAAGTAGGTAATGCTTACCATCAAACAAATATTGGATGACCCACAAGGAGTCATCGAGCGGCTCGCCGTCAAGCACTTTCCCGCAGAAGAGCCCATAGCAGCTATCATCGCCCAGGACAAGCTGAGACGCGATGCACAGCACAAGAAGGACGACAGCCTGGCTCAGCAAAAAGTCCTCTCACGCTCTATCGGTGAGAAAATGAAAGCGGGGGCTCGCGAGGAGGCTGAGCAGCTCAAAGCCGAGGTGCAGGCACTCAAAGAAGTTTCTAAACAGGCTGAGGAGACGATGCGACAGGCTGAGGAGACGATGCGACAGCTCCTACTCTCCGTACCTAATCTGCCACACCCCGATGTGCCACACGGCACCTCTGCCGAGGACAACCTATGCGTCGCTACGGGTGGTAAGATGCCGCACCTAGAGAATACGGCGAAGCTGCCACACTGGGAGCTGGCTAAGCAGTACGACCTCATAGACTTCGAGCTGGGAGTCAAGATCACGGGCGCAGGCTTCCCCGTATATAAGGGTAGGGGCGCAAGACTACAGCGTGCCTTGATCAACTTCTTCCTCGACAGAGCTACGGCGGCTGGCTTTCAAGAGGTCGAGCCTCCTATTATGGTCAACGAGGCTTCCGGTATCGGTACGGGGCAGCTCCCTGACAAGGAGGGGCAGATGTACCAAGTGCAGCTGGACAACCTCTACCTCATACCGACGGCTGAGGTGCCTGTGACCAATATCTTCCGAGATGTCATCCTAGAGGCGGACCAGTTACCTATCTGTTGCACTGCCTATACGCCTTGCTTCCGTCGTGAGGCTGGTTCGTATGGCAAGGATGTACGCGGTCTCAACCGTCTGCATCAGTTTGACAAGGTAGAGATCGTCTCCATCGACCGTCCCGATCACTCGTGGCAGCAGCTCGACAAGATGATCGCACACGTCAAGAGCCTTGTCGAGGAGCTTGAGCTCCCTTACCGTATCCTCCGCCTCTGTGGTGGTGACCTAAGCTTTACGAGTGCGATGACTTACGACTTTGAGGTCTTCTCGGCTGCGCAGGAGCGTTGGCTCGAGGTGAGCTCGGTCTCTAACTTCGAGAGCTATCAGGCCAACCGCCTGATGTGTCGCTATCGTGACCCTGAGGAGGGGATCACCCTCTGTCACACGCTCAACGGTAGTGCTCTCGCTCTGCCACGTATTGTCGCTGCCCTACTAGAGAACAATCAGACGCCTGAGGGTATTATCATCCCCAAGGCTCTGAGACCCTACACCGGCTTTGACAAGATAGACTAAGCAATCGTCCCAATCCATACCGCTATGGCTAAGAAAGGCAAGCAATCCGCCCGAGCGATCAACATACGCAACAAGCGCGCGACCTATGACTATGAGCTCCTCGACCAGTACACCGCAGGCATCGTACTGGTCGGTAGTGAGATCAAGTCTATACGTGCGGGCAAAGCGGCTCTCGTGGATAGCTACTGCTACTTCTCGCGTGGTGAGCTGTGGATCAAGAATATGTATATAGCGGAGTACAGCTACGCTTCCTACAATAACCATGTGGAGCGACGGGAGCGCAAGCTGCTACTCAACCGCAAGGAGCTACGCAAGCTCGAGGAGGAGATGAAGAACCCCGGTCAGACGATCATCCCCGTGCGTCTCTTTATCAATGAGCGGGGGCTCGCTAAGTTGGTCGTTGCACTGGCCCGAGGTAAGAAGCAGTACGACAAGCGCGCAGCCATACGAGACCGCGAGGACAAGAGACGCCTAGAGCGTGCCATGCGCTTCTGACGAACCGCAACAGTCGAGTTCTGTAGCATGCAGACGTTTCAATAGGTTCTAGCGAGGAGCTTCATAGCAAGCATCTCATGATTTGCAAGCGAATAGGATAATTCAAATTCAACTAACGAAAGTGTGTTCTTTCAGACTGTATATGAGGCTTATTAAATTTGCATTTACAATCGTCGCTTGTCTCTTGACAGCGTGTGCTCCTGTTGCGACCAATTCAAATCCTCAGAGAAAGATTGACTCGGAGATCACACGGTTGGATAGTATTGCGATAACACTAGCTGAAATTAGAGCCCTAGATCAAGGGATTAGAGACAACTCCAATCTTTACGTTGCAAACAGTCGGGCTTTCAAGCTCCATACTGATAGCCTTTGCTTTTCAAAAGCGATTTGGCTCATCGAGCGTTATGGGTATATCAACGATTTGGGAAAGTACAACGAGTCGTTCGGATATCTATTGGAAGCCCTGCCCGCAGTTTTACTACATAATCCTCAAAGGTTGATAGAGCCACATGCTTATGACCTATTGAAGCGAGAGGTGGAAGCAGGTAGACTATCTGCCGAATTTGTAGCCACCTTGCTTGATAAGTATTATGTGATGAAGGAGAAACGCACGTTGTACTTTTCGGAGTTTCGAAAGTGGTTACAACAGCCCTATCCTCAAAAGAGAGATCAGGCATTGTCTGACAGTCTCAGACAAGACTTAGGACTACCTGTGCTTCCAGACAGCCTATTCGTGTATTAGGGCTGTATAACCAGCTATACACGGCTCCCCTTTCAGACTTTTATCGGACAGCAATAAATCAAAAAGGAGACCCAAACACTTCTAGTAAGTGATTTGCGTTTTAGATTTCGTTAGTCTTACGCCTCGTGTGAGCGTAGCGACTTCGGGCTCAACGCACCACAAATGTTCCGATCGGACTGGATATCTGTCTGACATTTAGTTGTTTTGACTATTATCTCTTTTTGGGGTAAATAAGAAACGGATTAACCGCCTTCTCTAGGAAGACGACTAATCCGTTTCTTCTGTTTTGTAGGGGTGTTATGCCCTAAATATGAAGCATAGCTTGCCCTAAAGCTAGAGACTTAAAAGCCGAAGGCAAGCTTAGAGCTGGAGGGTTAGAACTGGAGCATCCGCTCGATGGAGCGCCACGCCTTCTGACGGAGCTCTTCGTCGACATGCACTTCGTACTGCTCGTAGAGGAGTGCGTCACGGAGTCCCTCGAGGGTGATCATCTTCATATATTCGCAAGTCTGATCGGGGAGGATCGGGATCAGCTCCTTGTCGGGATAGCGTCTCGTCATCTCGGCCAGCACCTCAGGCTCCGTGGCGATGATGTACTGCTTCAGGTCAGAGACCCCAGGACGATTGATGATCGTGGTGGTAGAGCCGATGATGCAGCGAGGATTGTCGACGATCGACTGGTCGCTAGCAGCTACCGACTCGGGGTGTATCAGGATCTCTGCCTCAGGATAGCGATCCAGCATCGTGTGAACTAGCTCGGAGGAGATGTCAGCATGCACATAGCAAGCTCCCTGCCATAGATCCATCTCTCGTCCCGTCACATTCATGATGTACTGTCCGAGGTTCTTGTCAGGACCAAAGAGGATTGGCTTGCCCGTGGGGAGGGCACGTACGATCTTTAGCGCATTGGCACTGGTCACGCAATAGTCAGTGACCGCCTTGACAGCCGCTGTCGTATTGACGTAGCTAACCACAATCCCGTCGGGGTGCTTGACGCGCCAAGTGTTGATGCCCTCAGCCGTGGCACCCTCAGCGAGGGTACAGCCAGCGTGTGGTACGGGGCAGAGCACCTTCTTATTGGGCGAAATGATCTTTGCGGTCTCACCCATGAAGCTAACTCCGCAGAAGACAATCATGTCAGCCTCAGTATCGCCAGCGATCTGTGAGAGTGCCAGTGAGTCGCCTAGGTGGTCTGCGATGCGCTGTATCTCGGGGCGAGCATAGTAGTGCGCTAGGATGACCGCATTCTTCTGCTCCTTGAGCGTGCGGATCTCTTTGTAGAGAGCCTCTATCTGTTGTTGTGTCATGTGTAAGTAGTCAGTTAGTGTGTTATGTGTAAAAGAAGTCAAGCCGCTCTATTGGATCGGCTTGATCTTCATGCTTATGTCGAAAGCCCGTACCGAGTGGGTCAGTGCTCCTATGCTAATGTAGTCCACGCCGACAGCAGCCACGGCAGCCAGACGCTCGGCCGTCATATTGCCCGAAGCCTCTACCTTAGCTTGTCCATCGATGAGCTCGACGGCACGGCGCATCGTCTCTATATCCATATTGTCCAGCATGATGATGTCAGCGCCAGCGTCTATAGCCTCCTGCACCTCCTCCAGTGTGGTGGTCTCGACCTCAATCTGTATAGAGATCGGCAAATGAGGACGCACCTCCTCCACGGCAGGCAAGATGCCACCCGCCATGGCGATGTGATTGTCCTTGAGCATCACCATATCAGAGAGCGAAGCTCGGTGGTTAGTGCCCCCGCCGTCGCGTACCGCCATCTTGTCCGTGAGGCGATGTCCCGGAGCTGTCTTGCGGGTGTCTAGGATCTGTGTCTTGGTACCAGCGACGCACTGCACACATTGGTGGGTGTAGGTAGCGATGCCACTCATACGCTGCATGAAGTTGAGCATGATACGCTCAGCCCGTAGTAGATCAGCATAAGGTGCCTCGATGGTGGCTAGTATATCGCCCTTGCGCACCTCGTCGCCATCCTCATACTCTGATGTAAAGGTGATCTCCTCCTCAGGAGTACACCGACAGAGGACCATATAAGCTACCTCTAGACCAGAGATGATGCCGTCGTCCTTAGCTATCAGTGTGGCGATGGCTCGGTCGCTCTCGCTCAGTATGTAGCGTGTCGATAGGTCTCCCGTGGGAGCATCCTCACGGTAGGCTAGCTCGATAAGCGTGGCAAACTCCTCGCTGTTGTATATATCAGTCATACCTCTTGTGTGCTAATTGATCGGTTGATGTGTTATCTGTCCATTGAGCAGCCTCGTTCGATAGGCTTCGCTCTCAGGCAATGTCTCTGTATAGTCGCTTCGATAGTGACCTCCACGGCTCTCCTCACGCAGTAGTGCTGCATGCGCCATCATGTGCGCCACCTCTACCCGTCTGCGGGTCATGTAGGCGTGGATGCTGTGCTGTGAATCCTCTGCGAGCGTGTCGGAGAGATGCTGTAGCTCATGTAGCGCTTCTATCAGTCCCTCCTTAGAGCGGATGATCCCCACCCGGCTCATGAGTATGTCGCCCATCTGTCGATTGATCTTTGTCTGCTGCTCTAGTGCATAGATCTGCTCTTTGTCTAGGCTCCACGACAAGTCTGGCAGATTCGTCGGAACTGCTAGTGATGCTGTATCAGTAGGCGTGATCGGGTGTGCGATCGCATAGTCAGCGATGCGCTTGCCGAAGACGATGCACTCAATGAGCGAATTGGAAGCCAAGCGGTTGGCACCCATCACTCCAGTCGAAGAGACCTCTCCGACAGCGTACAGTCCAGGCAGGCGGGTGCACCCGTTGAGATTTACGCCAATGCCCCCCACCGTGTAGTGCGCTGCAGGGGCCACGGGGATCTCGTCTGTAATGTCTAGTCCCAGCTGGCGGCAGTGCTCTGAGATGGTCGGGAAGCGCTGTAACAGTCGCTTCGGGTCGATGTGTCTTAGTCTCAGTCGTACATGGTCGCTACCCTCCTCCTGCATCTTGAGGAAGATGCTCCGCGCGACCACATCTCTCGGAGCCAGCTCTGCTAGAGGGTGAAGTGCGGGCATAAAGCGCTCACCATGCTTGTCCACAAGGTAAGCACCCTCGCCACGTACCGCCTCACTAATGAGAAAAGAGGCATACCCCGGCAAATAAAGTGCTGTGGGGTGAAACTGTATAAACTCCAAGTCCATCAGCTCGGCACCCACCTCACTGGCTAGCCACAAGCCATCGCCTAGAGCCGTGGGGGGATTGGTCGTGGGGTAGTAAAGAGCAGCAGCACCGCCTGTGGCTAGTACGACAGCCGATGCGACGATCGTGTCGTAGTGATGTGCACGCTCATCATAGGTCACCAGCCCCTGACAGTGCGACCCGTCGGCAGTGCGCAGGACCTGTACGGCACTGTGATGGTCGAAGATTGTGATGTGTTTCGCCTTCCTGACCTGCTCGATCATAAAGGTGGTGACCAGCCGTCCCGTAGCATCTCCACCAGCGTGGAGGATGCGACGATGGTGATGCCCCCCCTCGAGACCAAGGGCTAGGTGTCCATCCTCGCTGTCGAAGGTCATACCCATCTGGATCAACTCATTGATCCGGTCGGGAGCTTCGTCGGTCAGTACCTTGACCGCTTCGGGGATACAGAGCCCACGTCCTGCTACGATCGTGTCTTCGTAGTGATCTGTCGGTGAGTCCTCCTGGTCAGTGACGGCAGCCATACCACCCTGTGCGTAGTAGGAGTTGCTCTCCTCGATGGTGCGTCGAGCGATGAGGGCTACTGACCCATGCTGCGCTAGAAAGTAAGCGCAGTAAAGCCCCGCCAGGCCGCCACCTATGATGATGTAATCATATCGCTGAGGAGATTGCTGCTGTTTCATATACTACTATTGCCTGTTAACTAAGTCGTACTATGCAGAGCTTGTAATTATAGCTCGCAGAGTACTGTTGTGCAGGCAAATGTAGTGAAATAATCCTTACGAACGAGTGACGACGACCCTGAAAACACATATTTCCCAGCTCGACGCCTTCAATTGCAATACGCTCAAAGCAATTGAGTCTCTTCCATTACATATCTGACAGTGGCTCCAAACAAAACGGAGTAATACGTGAGGCTTGAAAAAAGATTGCAAAAGACTAGATGCTCAGAATGTTTTTTGTATCTTTACAACCAAAGACATCATCAACTAATCTAATATGTATATGAAACAATCAAGCCCCCAAAACCGTAAAACTCTAAATCTAGCGAAAATGTTTTGCGTGGTAACTCTGCTTGCTGTTATGTCGTGTACGCGCACTGCAGATGTTTATGACACTCCGAAAGAGACTTCTCAAGAGTCAAAAACAAAACAGGAGATGTCTCTAGAGGATAAGACAATACGTCTATTCTCATCTCTCTATAATACTTCTCTCCGTAATGGGGACGCACCAACACTTTCTTCGTTGGACTCTACAAAAACCGAGTCTCCTGATACTAAGTTATACTTAGCGAACTTCAGTGAGGGTGGATTTATGCTCTTCCGAGATGGCGGAGGAGAGGAGATGGAGGTAATCGGACACTCAGATGAGTCCTCTCTGCATTTCTCAGATGGAGAGGCAAATCCCATCTTAGAGCAAATCTTCCGAACGAGTGCGGGGCATACTGGACTTCCCGGACCAAAACCATCCCCTTTCCCAGATCCTAATCCAAACCCTAATCCCAATCCATATCCAGGAGGTACACCTCCCGCTCTTCAGGATTACCCAAAGACCATCATTGAATCTAAATCCGAACCATACATAGTAAAAGATTTTGAGCCCAATACGTATCAATACTTTGGACAAGGTCGACCATTTAACTGCTACATCTATTCCCCTTTTATTATGAGCGAAGATATAGACGCAGGCTGTGGCCCAATTGCCATCGCTACTCTCCTATCGCACTATGAAATGCAAGCAGGAGGAAGCAACGTAGATTGGAAACGCCTCAAGCAATACTATAATAAGCCTCTTAACAGGAATCCTAAACTTGAGGATGACAAAGAGTTAATTCATCAACTAAGAGTGCTTGTTAAAGATACTTGGAAGTATGCAGGTAGCATTTCTACAACAGGTTTCACAATGAGTTTCCCTAGCCAGGTGTCTAAATACTTGAAGCGTGCAGGATTCAATGTAGACTATGTGAAGAACTACAAGCCAGGTGAGATTTGTCAGATTCTACGAGACAAGCATCAGCCTTTCATCTTACTTGGATGGAGTCAAGATGATGATGGTAAAAAAGGTCACTATTGGGTTGTAGACGGACTTGCTCGGAGAGTTCATAAGGAATATGGGTACACAATAGAATCCCCAGGAGCCACACCCGAACCCTTTGAGAGTGAGGTTTCCGATAATTATTACTTTCACTGTACGTGGGGATGGAATGGTGGTAGCAATGGTTGGTTCGCACCCCGTGTGATCAACGATAACGAAGGCATCCCTGACGATGAACTAAGAAGTTCTCATCCCAAGGGTGAGTACTATAACATCTCCACATTCTACATTTGGAAGTAATCACACTATACGCAAATTTATAGGCAAAAGAAATCTATGAAACGAGTTGTCGAGAAATACTTTGTGTCTCTTATGACTATTGCTCTTGTGACCTTGTGTGTCACCAGTTGCTATATGCCTAAGAAAGACATTAGTAGTAAAAACTTTGTTTTTGAGACCCTATCTCCCTGCTATTTATCTGTAAATGGATATAAAGAGGTATTGGGGTTAGACACAATAACAATAGCAGAAGCTGAAGCACTAAGGCCCCGCCGTTTTAAGTGTAAGATTGTTGATGGCAAAATTCAAAACATTGATTATCTCGTTTTGGCGGGGCTAAACACAGACAATGGTTTATTCTTTGGGAGAGAGATCGGTGATACAGCTTATTACCGTCGTATCCCTGTCGTTCACCGCGAAGATCTATACTTCAAGAAGAAGTACACTAAGTACTATATCCCTGATCGAGCACTCTACTGGGAGTTTCAGGATATATCCATCGTGAGTGATAATGCCAGCTTTGGAGCAGACTATCCTGTCGGGAGAGACTTGACTCCGATTGTACTCTTTGGCTTCCCATCGCTTATGGAGTTCATTGAGAACGGCTACAAAGGGCCCTATACCACTGAGCATCTCATACGAGCTAACGACAAGGAGGCGTGGGCTAAACTTAAAGTGTTTGAAACAGGTAAGCCAAAACTTATCATCGAGCGGCTGCCCTCAGAAGTAGTCGGCGGAGAGATGCCTCGGATTACTATCCGTATGAAGTTCATCGATAGAGGAGCTGTCCTCAAAAACAAACATGCATCGTGGGAAGAATATCTTGAAATCAAAGACGACTACAAGGTATACAAAGAAAACTTTGACCTTCCAGTAACGCTCCAACTAGACATTCAGTAACGAGTTGCCCCCTTGAGAGGGAGAGACGTCTGACCCTAACACAGTAAACGCTTTTGCTGTTTGGGTCAGACGTTTTTTATTTATCGTTTCTTGGCTGATCGCTTATGATGCCAAGCGAGGTAACCTCCGATCAGGATGAAGGTGACGAGGATAGCTATCATCTCGCCGATATGCTCTAGCGGAGCGATCCAGATCTCGTTGAAAAGGTTGTTGCGCCCCAGTATCTCGACAGGGGTCCAAAGGACGATAACGGCTGGGATCGCCATACGTATGTTTGCCCCCCACTGCTTGCGAGCGAGCTGCTTGCGAAAGATGAAGAAGAAGCCGATGAAGCAGCCCACCCCCACGGCGATGGTCACGGGATGACTCTGACCGAGGAAGCGTGGATCGTAGCAAAACATCAGCAGCAAGTAGCAGGTCCACAGGAGCATCATCGTCTCCATAAAGGTCACCATAGCTGGGTGGCGTGTCATGCTCGAGCGCACGACGAGATCACGCTTCTTGCCGAGAAGGACCCGCTGACACCAGAGCATAAAGTTGCATCCCGTGCGTACATTAAATATATAGAGTAGCATGATCGACACCCAGAAGCCAAACGACGCTGGCATCAATAGGTACTCAGGTCTGGTCACGACGATATCCTTGATATCCTGCATGTGCTGTACTGGCACGCCATCGATAGATAGGACGGGATTCGCCGCTATCCCCTGCACGTAGGTCGTTGTAGTGGTTACGACCCCGTTGACAATCTCTGGGTGGGCTCCAAAGCGCTGAGCGTAGTACATAAAGAGGAACTCGACCCATCCGGTCCACAGGAATAGTCCCCCGATGAGTCCGCAGAGCGTCTGAGGGGTATCTTTCTTGACAAAGACACCACACACAGCGACTATCAGTCCTAGTAGCCCCAGTCCGAAAGCACTGTATGGCAGTGCAGCGGGTGCTATGAGGAGCTCCATAAGGATCATAAAGGCATGTCCTAGAGGCATCAAGCATAAGACAAGGAGGAAGGAAAGCAGCGACTGCCGCCATGCGAGCTGAGGCTGCAAACTAGATGAATGCGTAGATCTATCCATAAGGTTGTACAATGGTTTGTTGTGAATAACGACGCAAATGTACGAAATAGATCCGAAATAAAACAATGCTGGACTAAATTATTGTCTTCTTCGTACGAATTCATCTTTAGTTTCGAGCTCCTTTTAATAGCTACCAAGGAAATCTCAAATTCCTCGGTGGAGATTTGAGATTTTCCACGGAGGAAAAAGAAAATTCTTCGGACTTATCATTTGATTCTTCCGAAGTTTCATTTGATTCCTCCGAAGAAATTTCTCTCGCCTCCGTGGAGAGTTTTTATTTCCTCGGGAGCTATTGGAAAATTCCTCCGTGGAGAGCGCTGTCTCTTGACAGAAATGACCACAAGCCTTACACTACAACAGCCTTATCATGTAGCTGCACTGCAACAATTGGTGCGTTAAGTCGTCTTTACAATAGAAGCATGTTAATGAACAAACAGATCACAAACTATGAGTAGCAAGAATTACCTCCGTTTGTGGGGAGCGATAGCACTCCTCCTCATCACCGCAGGCGCACTGCGTGCGCAGACCATCACGATCCAGGGACGCGTACTCGCCAGTAGCGACTCGACCGCACTCGTCGGGGCTAGCGTCGGGTTATTTGACGACAAGGGGCAGCTCACTACAGGGGTCTCGACAGAGAGCGAGGGGCAGTTTGTCCTACAGGCAGATCCGCAGGTGGCTAGAGAGCTACGGATCAGTAGCGTAGGCTACACACCGATCACCATCGAGATGGCGGGCGATGCACAAGGAGTGATCACTCTCGGCACGCTCTACATGTCTGAGGATAGTCAGCTACTAGACCAGGTGGTCGTGCAGGGAGCGCGCAGCCGTGTAGACAAGATGCTACTCTTCCCCAAGCAGGCAGAGCTGGCGCGTAGTCAGGACTTCCTCAGCTTGCTACAGACCATGCATCTACGTGGTCTGACCATTGACCTGATGAACAAGCAGGCGACTATCCGTGGCGGGGCGGTGCAGTGGCAGATCGATGGCGTACCCCGCACGATAGAGGATGTGCAGAGCATCGACCCTGAGCGTATCCTGCGCATTGAGTACTCTGACATGGTCTCAGCACGCTACACCGATCGTGGCATCGGGGGCATCGTCAATGTGATCCTCAAGGAGCGTCTGCATGGAGGCTCCGTATGGACGCAGGTGGAGTCGGCACTGACGACAGGCTTTGTCAATGGAGCTTTGGGAGCTCGCTACGATCGAGGGCGTCACTCCTTTACGCTCGACTATAATAATGGTTTCCGAAACTATCGCAAGCGTTTTGCCTACCTAGAGACGAAGTACATAGCTCCGCACCAAGAGCTAACCCGCACGGAGACGCCCGAGGCTAGCCCCTTTGGCTATCTGGTTCAGGACCTTAACCTTTCCTATTTATATAAGCCCGACGAGCGACAGCAGTTTAGCGCTACGCTGCGTAATGAGTTCGTAAATTACCACAGCAACTCCACATCGCAAATAGCGCAGAGTGACAGCGACCCCTTCCATAGGGAGTCTAGCGTCAAGGAGCGTAGCTACACACCGGCACTCGACCTGTACTATGCCAATATGCTGAGCAATGGGGGCAAGCTGGAGGTCAATCTCGTAGGCTCTTACAGCGGTGGGCATCGCAACTTCTCGCTACAAGATCAGATGCCCACGCAGCTACGTGAGGTGCAGAACTCTGTCGACGTGAGCCGCACGGCCCTCATCGGGGAGTTGGTCTACAACCATCCTTTCAGCAGTCACTTCACGCTCGCCACAGGCTTGCAGCATACGACCGCCTACTCGCTCAATAAGTATGTCGAGGTGACGGACAATCTACTGGAAAACAACAGCTACCTCTTTGCCAATGCGCAGGGACAACTCGGTAAGGTGCAGTACAGTATCGGTACGGGTGCCAAGCTCTTTGTCGTGCAGGATGCGACCGACCGAAAGAGCTTCGTGCGGAATCAGAGTACGCTCTCGCTCTTCTATAGCCCGGTCAATCATCTGACGCTCGTCCTCAAGTCTACCTACCTGCCTACGCTTCCCTCGCTGAGTATGCTCTCACGGGTGCGACAGCGTGTGGATGACCTGATGGTGACGAGTGGCAATCCAGATCTTAAGGCGGCTCAGTCGCTTTACAACCGCTTCGGTGTGTACTACCAGACGAACCTCTTTACGAGCAATGTAGACTTCTCAATAAACAATACGTGGTCGCCTATACTCTGGGATGCCACTTATGATGCGACAAATGGATACTTCCTCATGCGTGCTACGAATGGACGCTACAATCGCCAGTACAGTATCTCTTGGCAGGGGGGGCTAAACAATCTGTGGAACTTCCTGACGCTACAAGGCACCGTGCGCTACGATATGTTTCGCACGCATACGGGTGTCGCCGCCTACAAGCTCAACAGTCTCTACTGGGATGCTAGCGTGATGATGAGCTACAAGGGGTGGACGCTCGGCTATGCCTATCTCCATCCGCAGTGGACGCTGTCGGGACATACGAAGTCGCTGGGCGAAAACTCCTCCCGTCTGATGCTCCTCTACAAGTATCGCGACTGGAGCTTCTATGCGAGCTGCATATTCCCCTTTACGCCACGTGGCGCCGAGTATCGTAGCGAGTCTCTCTCGCCCGTCATACCCAGTACGAGCCACGTTTACATCCTAGACAACCGCAATATGATGACCGTCGGGGTCTCTTGGCGCCTTAACTTCGGTAAGCAGCTCCAGCTCATCGACCGCACGCTCCAAAACAAAGACTCCAACGAGAGCGTCGTCAAGTAGCAAGCAGGATACTGCACATCAATGCGTTGAGTAGCTCACTCCTCGTAATGCGACAACGGATGCCCAGACTGCTCTCTGGACATCCGTTGTCAAGTAAAGTAAGCTTCGTACAGTCTAGGGTACTATCACCTTATAGATATAGTATGCCCCCAGGTGCTCTACACGTACTATGTAGTTGCCAGACTGGAGTGCGCATGGATCGCATCTAAAGCCCTCCAGGCTCCATACTTCATACTGGTCGTACTCACCGCCCTCAATCTGGAGACAGCCATGGTCTACAGATACACGATAAGCGTCGGCAGCAGTGGTAGGTCTCTCGACAGAGGCCCACTTGTCAAAGGAGAGCATGCGACTATCTAGGACTGTCTTAGAGAAGAGCGATTCGTTCGATAGATCACGACCGATGAAGGCTAGGATCTTCAGATTCTTTAGATCTCCCGTATAGAGGGTGTCGACATGGACGGTATAGCTCTTTGTAAACTTCTTCTGACTGTCAAACTGTATGGGGTCTCCGACGAAGTCGGTCAGAGAGCGTACGTAGACATTCTGATGTATATAGCCTTTTGGCGGGTTGAGCTGATCGTGAGGCTTCACCTGATCCTCAAAGAGTGATACCGTGATCCTCAGATCCTCGATGTTGAGATGCTGTAGCTCCTCGATGTTGACCTTAGCTTCAAAAGTCATAGGATTCTCAGTGGGTGTGAGCGTAAAGTCAAAGCGGTAGGGAGAGTAGGTATCCTGATCTAGCTGCTTGATACGATCTATCGTGTAGCCCTCGCAAGCATAGCTGAGGCGTGTGATGTCGTACGGGATTCTGTTGAGAGCTAAGTTTGGAGCTGCTTTAGAGTTGCGATACGTACTATAGAGCTCAGTCTCTGGAGTGCTAAAGGGGTCTCCATCGAAATGGTAGGCGCAGAGATTGACTTTCGTATCTGTTCCTTCGAAAGCCTCGAGTGTCGACTTAATCTCTTCGGTTCCATAGCCAACGAAAGGACACCACTCACCCGTCATATACTCTAGGAGGTGCTGGCGCTTAGGCTTGCCTTCTGGCTGATCGTAGAGGATGATTCCGCACTTGAGTTGATCTGAGGCATAGTCGTTGTCAACGCCATTGAGCTGCAAGATCTGTAGCGTTATATCGCCACTCATCTCAGGGACTACCTCGAAAAAGAGCGTGTCCCTACGCCCCTTGGGGAGGTCAAAGTCGATAGTCTTCTCGATGGGTTGCTTGGGGACACCCGAGAGCTTGTAGGTAATCGACTTGATATCCTTAGAGCCCATATTGTGTAGGTAGTAGTAAGCCTTGACAGACTTACCCGCGGTGGCGTAAAAGGCGTTGGCGCGTAAGTACTCTACCTTGCCACGGCTCGCTGTCGAGACACCCTGCGGAGCTTGGAGATAGACATCCATCGCCCAGTTATTTGCTGTCTTAGTTTTGGACATGTCCATAACTCCCCCACTGTACCATAGGTAGCACCCCTTGGCATGAGGTGGGGTCTTGTAGTCGATGCCTAAGTCCTGAGCAGCAGGTTCACACCACACCTTATACCCTATGAGGAGGGAGTCGAAAACCGAGACCTTTATTTCCTCATCCAGGGGGATGTAGTTATACCCGAAGTGTAGCGAGATCTGCTGGGAGTAAATGTTCTTACCCGTACGCTTGTTGATGATAAAGAGCTCTCCCTCACGCTGCACCGTGTCTGATGCAAAGGTCATACAGGGTTCGACAGCGCGAATTGTATATCCCGCAAAACCCTCCTCAGGCGTGATCAGAAGGCAGGGTCCATAGTAACCCACCTTGGTAAAGCCCATACCACTATTCGCTTGGGGGGTAATACGATTAGCATAGCTATAGCAGATGAAGTCTGACGTATCCGTTGTGCCCCCTGGATCTGCTGCGCTGCTCATCGTTTGAGCAGCCAAATGAGTCGTGAACACTCCTGCTAAGAGCAGTGAGAGCATGACTTGTAGTACTCTAGTTGCTTTTCCCATAAGCTGTTTTGAGATGAAATGAATATCTAGTTACGCAAAGTGCCGTGTGCGCGACAAATGCAAAGCATTCGCAAAGATAGACAAAAGTAAAAACACCATGGGAAGTCCTACGGACGATCAGACAGATTAGGAGGGTCGCACATTCCACCCGCTAATGCAATTTCTCAAGAATGATGTTTTTGATGACTTCATTG
>OIIP01000017.1_pt1 | contig 63151 bp, 58 predicted proteins | sample 1583261 | NCBI WGS metagenome assembly OIIP01 (sample SAMN02675049, study PRJEB24791) | human gut metagenome, SKBSTL061 | isolation source: stool | host: Homo sapiens | place: USA
TTGTGTCTCAATGAGTTGGAATGAGGATTTCTATGTTTAGCGGACAGTAATAATAGCGTTTCTGGGTGATGGGGATTTCCACCGCCATGCTGTCGCGTTCATCTGACATTTCCTGCGGTGGAATATTTTCCACATTATTTTGCGCATAATTTTCAGGCAAAAATGTGTCGCTCTTGTTTGTTGTGATGTTGTCACCACCCTTAACAGGCAGCGTTCTCGTTACATACCTTATCACCGCACTGTCTTTCGGCACAGGCTGGTAATATGGTATGGTGTCAATGTAGGTGCTGGTGTCGCGCTTACTCACATAGTCCGTCGCCTTGCCACGACCGGACACACCATAACCGATGATACCTCCAAGCACCAATCCAACAAGCATGAACAACAACGCTGCTTTTACTGCTTCCCTGTTCATAGGTCTTTATACTCCTCTTTTGGTTTGAAACATGGACATGCTTTATTCGCATATTCGTAATGTCCGTGGATAGTCGCTTTTGGATAGACTGCCTTTAACTCTTTCAGTAGTTTCAGCAACGAGGCTTTTTGCGCTGCTGTTCGTGTGTCCTTTGCGGGAAGTTTTTCGTAAGGGACATTCGGGATGTTCTCAAGTCCACCAACGTAACACACTCCTATACTGTGCTGGTTATGTCCTGTGCAATGCGCTCCGCTTATATTGACGTCTCTTCCGTCATGTATCGAACCGTCACGGTATATCACATAGTGATACCCAATATCGGAGAAACCTCTGCGGAGGTGTCCTTGACGGATAGAGTCAACTGTTACGTCTTGTCCCTCGGGAGTGGCTGTGCAATGCACAATAATCTCATTGATTACGCGCTTTGATTTCTTAACAATGGATTTGTCCGGCAACACAGCCCATGTCTGTGAGCCGACTATACCGTCAACGGTCAATCCATATTTACGCTGTAGTTCTTTGACTGCTTCCTCCGTGAGGTTGCCAAAGATACCATCTTCGTAAAGATGCAAGGCACGTTGCAATGTCTTTACATCTTCGCACCTGCTACCTTTCTTTAATATCCTCATTGCTTTGCTGCTTTTTATAATTATCAAACTCGGCAAGCAACTGGCGTGCTGCCTCAACCTGTTCCTCTGTAACACGACCGCCATTCTTCAACTCATCAAGCGTAACGTCAAAGTGTCTTGCCGTCTTGTCAATCATAATCTTTTGAAGCATCTTCCAAAAGCGGCTGTCCTCAGCACTCCTGCAACTGCTCTCGTTCTCAAAGATGCTCCACGCCTGCTCAAAGCATATCACACCGGTAACAATGTATGACAACGGTATGTTGACATGAACAAACACCCTGTGCTCCACCATGAACGCCAGGACAATCAGCCACAATCGCTTGGGTATCGTCGAGCGTATAACCTTCCCGAAGGCAAAACTGGTGAACTTCGCCTCCTTGCGCATGGTCTTGTCGGGGTACTTGGAGTGTACTCGCTTGTTTAACTGGTATGCCGTCCATGCGTCATACACGATGAAGATAATCGCCACGATGATAAGTGGGAATGCAGGATGGAACTCGCCGACAAACCAGCCGAGGCCTCCACCTATGGCGCCAAATATAACTTTCCAGTTCATTGCTTTACTTTTTCACTGCAAAAGTAACCTCTTTGAACCGCAACAGATTGTTATCTTTTGAGTGGGAAAGGAAAAGCCGCAGGCTAATCAAACCTGCGGCTCTCAAAAAACAATCATATCGTATCAACCATGAGTTGCGTAGTTGAAGAAAAAACTGCCGAACAACCGGATGCTCATATAGTAAAGCAAGGCTATCAGCGTAAACCAAACAATGCTGTAGGGATTTTTGCTCTTGCGAATAGTCAGTTTCTCCATGTTCACGAACAGATTGCGGTCGGCTTCCTTGCGGTCCGCCTCTGTGCCTCCCTTGTCGTAATCATCATCATGCACGGTACAGGCTGCGAGAAACTTCTCGGCGTATGGGGGCTTGATATATTTCAGCACACCTTTGGAACAACCACAACCGTTACTCATAAGGCGACATATCTAAACCGTCCTTTTCTGACCAGCCGGCATTGAGGCACTCGTTGATATAGGCCACTGCCGACACATAGAAGTTTGTGAAGTCTTCCATGTCCTCAAAAGTGTGATAAACAGGATTACCCTCTGCATCCTCTCCGAGTTTGAACTTAATCGGCAGCATCTTGCCGCCGCTCTGCGCGTTGAGGTCGTAGGCGGCCTTGAAGTTGGTTTGGTTCTCCGCACTCAGCCAAACGTTGATGCCGTTCCACACGAAGCCGCCAAGTATCTTCGCGTCGGTGTTCGCGTTAATTTGGTCGAGGATAATCTGCCTCACCTCGTGAACGCCAGGCCTGTGGTCCAGAGTAAGACGGTAGTTGTATCCCACACCATCGTCTTCACCGTAGCCGTAGAATATCTCCCAGCGCTTGCGGCCAGTCTGCTGTATGCCGTCCATGCGTCCTGCTGCACCATAAATCTTTTCCATGACGCAAAGATACACATTATCGTATCAGACGGAGTGTTATCTTTTGTGTGGCAAGTTCTGTCGCTGTCTCAAAGGGGAAGCCGTTACCCGCACTCGCGTTGCCGCATGCGGCAACGGCCTCCCCCACTCGCCTACTCAACGAACTCGCATTCGCCTCTGAAGGCAAGACGCGAGCCGTAGTAGGCAGCCGAGAACGAAACATCTTTACCAACGAAGACGCGCACGAAGCCGTTACCCATAAGAGCGTATTCGCCGGAGCGAAACACACATCTGGCGGCGGCGGCTTCGTAACTATGCGCATCAGCATAGTATGTGTTTATCCTCTCGTTGATTACGCACTTGCTCGGTATTACATCGCAGAAACGTCCGTGCCTCACGCGGCAAATCTCTTGGCCGCCGCTGTCGGTGATACCCTGCACGGCGCGCTCCGTACCGTCTGCCATGCGGATGCGCCATACTTCATCAACAACACTGCCACTCGGAACTTGGCCCCTGTTCTTCTTGTAGGCGGCGAAACTCGGCACGTTCACGGCTACATTGTCCATCAACTCATATACGTTGCACCACCAGTCTTCCAGTCCAAGCGTGCGGGGACGGCCGCTTTCGGTCTCGTAGAGGGGCGAGCGGTTGGCTGCATCCGAGACACCTGTTCTCGCTCTTACTCCGCCGCCGTCCCCGTTTACGGCCTGTGAGTTCCTGCGCCCGTGAGTGGCCATCCACAGGTTCGCAATGTCCTTGTGCATTTCGTAGTCCACAAGCTGGTAGCCCTTGCCTCTGCACTGAACGAGGTTCTGGAAGTCCTTGCAGGTGAAGTTCAGCTTTGTGCCGACCGGGGGCAGGCCGTTGGTAACGTTGCCGTCGGCATCATAGCCCCAGCCGGCCCATGTGCTTGGCGTACCTGTACCACATATGGGGACAGCGCCACTGACGGAGCGCAGGCGGTTCAGGTTATCGACGCTGCCTTTATACACTCCTATCAGCTCAAGGTTATGCTCCACCCAGTCGGGCTCAATGGCTTCGATGGCACTGCTGTCAACGGCGATGCATTCCTGACCGTCCTGCCCCACGGGGGAGGTGAACACGAACCGGCACGAACCGGGAGGCACGGCGGCGAAGACGTATTCACCGGCGATGAAGTCGCTGTTGGCATTGGTGATGTGCGGGCACACAGTGCCTCTCACCTTGCCATCCGCGTCAAGGAACACGCCGCCCACGACATCGCTGCTGACACCGGGCCACCTTACCTGCCTCATGCCAACGACATCCAGCGCGTAGACATTGCTGGCACTGCTGGCAGTGAGGTCGCCAGCACCGAAAGCGTCGCCGGCGCTGAAACGGCTGGCAGGAACGCACGAGAAGGACTTCAGCAGGATTGTGCCGAGTGGCTTCCTGACAATATTCCTTGCCGTGCTGCGGGGAGCGGAGACCTCCGTGGAGAATGCCGTGTACTTCTTCTGGCGAATGTGGTCATTGATGCCCTTGTACCAGTAGTGGGGCAGGCAAAGGAATATGTCGTAGCCAAGGCCGTTGGCGTCGGTAAGGTCACAGGGCTTGCCGTTCTCCAGACGGTACATGTCGCCGTCGCTTATCTGCTCCAGGAGCATTCTGTTCGTGCTTTTATCGTAAGTACCCTTGCACACATGGAGCATCGACTGCAACCGGGCGATATGACCGCTTGGCACATAGCCGTCGCCAACACCGTCCTTGGTGCCGTTGTCAAGGTTGCGGATGGCTGCGTCGTAGCCGTTCTCCTCGTCGTCGTCAGTCTCTATCATCGTGTACTGCGCGTTGTAGAGAGTGAGATTCGGGAAGTAGGCTTGCAGGCTGGCAAAGGTTGATGCCTCAACGAGGTTGCTCAAAGTCCATGTGCCGTTCATGCCGTCGCACACATTGGCATGCTCACTGCCGATACCGCGAGTGCCAAGCCTCTGCATGGCCTCCAGCGTGCTGCTGTTGCCGGTCATGTCGCGGTTGTCGGTAGACACCTCGGCAAGACGCGCGCCACTGTTCACCACATCTGCAAGCAACTGCTGAGCGTCGATGCCGGGGCAGCCACTCAGCTGCACGCGCGTCACGTTCGTCAGACCATTGAAGGTGATGCCGCCGGCAGGGTAGCCAAGCCAGGGAAGGTTGACAAACGAAAGCTCCGTGATGCCTGATGGCAGTGTCAGCGTCCGAAGGGGTGAGGACTGCGCAGGGGTGAACGTGCGGAGCAAACTTCCATCCGCAAGCACTTTCCTCAATCGTGGGCATCCACTGGCGTTCAGAGTAAGCACCTTGCTGTTTCTGATGTCTATCTCTTCCAGGAACGGCATCTGCCCAAGGCTCAACGCGGAAAGGATGTCGTCGGTGTATGATGGAGTATAGGTCTCGCCGCCGATGATGAGACTTCTCAACAGGGTGCAGTCGCCAATTACCCAGTTGCTGTTCTTGGGCGTGCAGCCGCTCAAGTCGAGCTCGCTAAGCTTGTCTGCCCCGAAGATGTAGATGAGCTTGCCACCGACACCTGCCGCTGCCTCCGTGAAGGTGTGGCTCTCACCTGCCCGAAGATAGCACGAATACTTCGCGCTGCTGGTCGAGTCAACACCCATACCGAAGTAACCGTCCTGGGCGGCTCTTATCTTCACCGTGATAGCACCCATCACACGCGCTTGGAAGAAATGCTTGAACAGGTCGCCTGTCTGATAGTAACCGTCGCGGTAGGCAAAACGTTTGCGCTGGAACGCTGGCAGGCTTTCAAGACGCAAGCCGTGCAAGGCTGGGTAGTGGTTGTCCGCTGCCGTCGCTGTCTCGATGTACTTGCGCTGGCCGTCGAAACTGCTCACCACCTTTGGCCACTTCAGGATACGGTTGGTCATCCAGTAACGGTAACTGCCTGCCGCACTGAATATCTCCTGCCCCGTGGCGGTCTTGGCGGAGCGCATCGCGGAGGCGGTGTCATGCAGCGTCAGCATGGTGCCGGCATCATCTATCCATACGCCCTCGCCTTTTTCAAACAGGGCAAACGACTGACGGAACATCACGCCGTCCCAGCCTTGGTACAGGTGGCTGTTTGCACCGTCCATGTCCCAGGGAATGGTGAGATAGCAGTCGTTGTCGGCCTCGTCAACGCTGTCGCCGTCATACCAGTGGTTGAAGTAGCAGCGCATGTTGCCGTCGGTCTCCTTATAGACGGCTATCATCATGTTCTTGGCTCGCTGGTCAACGGTGGCCTTGTAGTCTGTTCCTACAATGTAGTGGTTTGTGCTGTAGGGGTTGAACAACTTGTGCATCTCACGCTGCCATTTCAGCAGACGGTTGGCTTTCGTTCCTGCTACAGTCTGACCGCCAAGCGTGATGGTCGTACTTGCACCGGCACCGTTGAAAATCTTTTCGCTGCCGTCGGGGTTCAGTGCGGCATTCTCCTCTTGGTTGTCCGTGAGGTTTTGGTTGCACTGCTGGCAGAACGACAGTTCTCTGAACAACTGGTAAGGAACTTTCTTGCCCTGTGCATACAAATCGTTCAAATCGTCGTCGTCGGGGTAACGGCTCTCGTAGTAAGTTGACCAGACTGGCACGTCGCCGTCGTCGGTGTGAAGTGTCTTCAACATATCATCGACGCTGTTCACACCCTGCTGCCAGCAGAACTCCTGGTACTGGCGGTACTCGTAGCACTCAACAGGGTTCAGAACCCTGCCGACAATCACCCATTTGCCGGTGCTGCTGTCGTAGGTCATGCTGCCTGTGGTGTCGCGCCATACACCACCGGTATATTTGTAATACTTGCCGTCGCTGCTGCGGTAAACCGTCGCCCAGTCGTAGTCCTTCACTGCATCCGCGACAATCTCCGCGCCGGTCTTGCCGGCATCCACAAATTCCGACACTGCGCCGGTCTCGGTCATGCTGCCTGTACCGTCGTTCTCAACGAAGCGGGTCTCAGGTCCGCAGAACTCACTAATCATATACAGCGTTCCGGGGATGAGAGTCGGTGTGTTGCTCAACACGGTTGCCTTGTATGCGTCAATGTCTGTGCCGCGCGGCGTTACTATCTCCTTGAAGTCGCCGTAGTTCACACAGCCCTTGTTGTAGCCCGGCACGTCCTCAAAACCGAAGAAGTGGGGGTTGCCCTTGTCGGCGTTGAAGTTGGCTTTGCTGTGGAAGTAGGCGTTCTCGGGAAGGGTGGCGGCTTCCGCTCCCTTGGCCTGGCCGATGCGGTAATCGGTGCGGAACAATGCGCAGGTGATACCATCAATAGACGTGTGCAACTCCTCGCTGCTGTCGCTGTTGAAGTTCTGCGCAGGGGTCTTGTACTTACTGCCCAACGCCAGCTGCACATCGTTCATCTGCTCCATCAGCGCACAGTTGTTTGCACCGGCGCTGTCGGAGTAGTCCACCTTGATGGTGATGGTCTGTATTGGGGTGCTGCCGTCCTTGATGCGTATCTTCTTCTTGGCAGCAAGGCGTACTGCATCATCATACTTGGCAAGAATGCCCTCCTCGCCATTATACATGCGGCTCACATCGTCGCGCGTGTGGAGCATCGTGATGCCCTTGGACTTCTTCACCTTGCCTTTCTTGTTCTTGATGGCATAGGCGAGCGTGGACGTGCCTTGGTTGGTCACGGGGATGGCCTTGATCACGCAGTCCGCCCAGGGCCGGTCGGGGAAGTACAGATACCAGTCCATCAGAACGGACGTTTTCTTGTCCTTGATATTCTCGATGTAATCGGGATAGTATATCTCACTGTCCGTTACGGCTGCACCGTCCTTGCTCAGATTGGCATCAGAAGTACGGGTCTCAACACACACCATCACGCCACGGTCAATCAACTTCTGCATGTCGGGGCGAGGCTTCGTCACACCCTCTGCCGTTACGTCTGCCATCACTTGGTTCTGCTCATACTCCGTGAGCATCGCCTGTGTGTCGGTCAGGTTCACTATGTAGTTGTTGAATGCCTGTATGAAGTCATAGTAGGTATTCCAGCGCACTATCTCATACAGATAAAGGTCGGCATCACTGCCGTCAAAGTGGATGGTGTCGCCAAATACTGGGAATGCGTTGCTGGTGTCAATGGGAACACAAGCAGCCATGTCACCGTTCTGGAATACCTTGCAAAGCATCACACCGCTGTATGGTGCGCGTGACTGTGGCTCTATCACGATGTCAAAACGGTACACCACATCGTCAAGATATGAGGTGGCGGCTGTCGTATGCACGTTGGCAAGCGACTCGTCGCTCTCGCCGTTCACCGTGACGATGAACTTCTCGCCAGTAAGAACGAAGCCAAGACGCTCACCCATACATTTAATGATGCGGGCATTGCGCTTTGCAATGTTCCTTACCTTGAATGTCAGCGAGAGCGCAAGACCGTTGGTTGGTATCGACGGGCTGGCAAAAGGCTGGTCGCTGCACTCGGCGGTGACGTTCTCCGCAACACGGAGCGACATGCGCCCACCGGACTGACCAGTGCCAAAGGTGTCAGGCACAAAGCCGTTGGTGGAGTAGTTGGAGCCCTTTACGTTGATGCTCACCTCGCTGCCGTCGGTGGCAGTGGTCCTTATGCTCTTGTCGGTGTCGGTGTTGCTCCTGCCTGAAAGGCTTATCTTGTACAGCGCACCCTCGGTCTCGGCTATGTCAAGCAGTGAGCCGCTAACGGTCACCTCGCGCTTCTCTGCGAGTGACACGCTGCCACAGATAGCGTCAAACACGAGGTTGTCGCCCTGCGAGTAGCCAACGATGCGCTTCTCCAGCGTGTAGTACTGGTTACGGTACATCACGCGCTCGGCGAGGGTCTCGCTCGCGCTGGTGGTCTTGTTGGTAACAGTTACTCGCACGGTGGGGGTTTGCGTGCTGCGCTGATAACAGGCAAGGTCTATCTTCAAGGCCTCAAAGAGTTTCACGCCGCCACTGGTATCATCGCTCCAGCGTGCCACGACAATGGGCTTGTCGTAATCGGCAACGCTCTCACGCTGCTCAATCACCATCACTGCGGTGTGCAGCACATTGCCTTTCGTACCGCTGGCCACGTCAGTGCCTTGTATGCGGATGGGGTACGCGCCGTGTCCCAGGCCTGTCGGGTCGATGCTCACGTTGTGGGGGTAGGTGTCGCGTATCACGCTCTCCTGTATCACTTCCCAGCGACCGTCCTTGTACATCTCAACCTTTGTATTGATACCAAGCGCGGAAGCGTTGTTCGGGAAACGGTACATCGGGATGCTGGTCTTACGGCCGCCAACCTGCAACGATGTCTCCCTCGTGTAGTTCAGCGTCTGAACGCTCTCGCACGTCACGTCAACGGCGATTATGCTGATGTTCTTCGTCGCCGTGTTGCCACCGTCATCGGTAATCACGGCCTGCAATGGCAATTCACCCGCAGACTGACACAAGCCGCTCAAGTCAAACTCAAAGGAGTAGTCTTGCAGCGTGGCGCTCGATGCCTTTCTCGGGCTGAAGAAAGCAACGGTGTTCTTTGTCGTGCGGTTCACGAAGTTCACACTCATGATGCTGTTCGCACTCTCCTGGCTACCTGCTTTGGTAACTGACATGATGGCTGCTTTCACGATGAACTCACCACCTGCCTTGCCGTAGAAAGGGTTGTCCCTGAACGCTGCGGCTATGGTGGTGCCGGTGACGGAGCCACCGCTGCCAGTGCCTACATTGAACTGAACCTCGTCGCCCACGTCGTCGCCATCTGCATTGACAAGCTTCAGCTTCACTACGCCATCGGTATCGGTGTCCGCAACTATTCCTGACGGTACATGGGTGTATGCGCCACCGGTGGAAAGCGCGTCCTTGCCGTCCTTCTTCGGTTCGTCGCTGGTCTCCACCTTTGAGCCGCCGCCAAAGTCTTTCCACAAACCAATCTCACTGAAACCAGTCACCTCACCTTGGAACTGCTTGGTCTCCATCTCGTTCTCGGCAGTGCGGTAACTGATGATAAGTCCTTTCTTCGCGTAGGTCACGCCCGTCTCTCTCTGATAGTCTATCAGCCGCGTTACGGCTGTTGCAAGCGTATAGAACTCTCCGGCTACGGGCGCGCCTATCAAATCGTCAATGATGATATATGGCTCACTTCCTGCCGCGAGACTGCTAAAGTCTTTCCAGTTGTCAGTGTTGTACCAGTTCACTTCCGTTACAGCCTTGCCGATATACTGGTAGGTCTTCCAAATTCCTGCACCAACCTCGAAACTGATGATAAGACCTGTTACGGCTTTCTTGGACTTCCAGGCGGCATGAACTGCGCTCTTGGCTGTATTCTCGGTGTCACACAGTACATAGTAACCGCTGATGGGTACTTCGTTGGTGGCATTGAAGATGCTGCTCACCGACGAGCCGCCAAACTGCTCAAGAGTGCCGGAAACGGCGTCATACATGTAAAGGTCAACACCAAACATGTACAGCTTCTCACGATGGGGGATATCACCGTCCATGTACTTTTCGAAGCCACTCCACATACTGTAGTAACGCGTGCCCTGACGCAACAGGAAACAGCGTTGGCTCTCGCTGAACAAGACATCCGTGGGGAGGAACTCGCCATACAGGCTTCGCGGCTCAATGGCTACATCGCCACGGACGAAGCCGCCGAACATAACGGGATGGTGCGAGTTGTTGTCTGACACGAGGGCTTCAAGACCCGACTCGGCATCCGACAGGCGCGAGCCAAGACCGGAAACGGTATCCGAAAGACTGGCGATGCCAGACGCGTTCTTGCTGATATTATCCGCGTTCTTGCTGATGTTGTCCGCGTTCTTGCCGATGTTGTCCGCGTTCTTGCTGATGTTGTCCGCGTTCTTGCTGATGTTGTCAGCATTCTTGCTGATGTTGTCAGCATTCTTGCTGATGCCAGCCGCATTCTTGCTGATGTTGTCCGCGTTCTTGCTTATCCCGCCCTTGTTGCTCTCGATGTTGGCACTGTTGGCACTGACCGCGGCCTTCACCGCGTTGATGTCATCCTGCAACTGCGAGACGGCCTCGGTGTAGGTGCCCATGTCAACAGTCAAATCGACAGTACCGCCAGTGGCTACCCAGTCACCGCCCTTGCCAATATATGCGGCAAATGGCGTCGATGAGCCAACACAGGCCATCCAGCCGTCATGGGGATTGGGGTATGCCTCGCGCAATTCACGGACAGTGAGGAAAACACCCTTGTTGACACCCTTTATGTTGGCCGCCTCAAGCCATCCGTCTACTTTCAGATTGTGACCTATGGTGGCACTTCCGGATACATCCAACTTGCCGCCCATCGCGACATTGCGACCTACCGAAACGTCACCGTCTATATGTGTTGTCTTGATTGAACTCATATCTTTTTACTTTAAAAATGTTTGTGCCATTTCGGAAAGGTTATTACCTTTGTCAACCTCCCCGCACGTTACAAGTGTTAAACCGGCCGCAGTATAAACCACGGCGTCGTAGCATCGCTCGCTTATATCTACACCGCCGTCTTCATCCACCTTTGGATAGGGTATGTATATCGCACGGCTTACCTTCGCGTCTGTGCTCTTGCAGGAGTAGAACTCCAGCACCCTGCCCTCGGGACGGATGGCAATGGCGCACACCGGACGCTGAGACGTGCCGCGTATGCCCTTGACGCGGCTGCGCTGCTTCTCATACTCCTCATCGTCGGTGCTGATGGCTTGATACACGGCCCGCTCCCAGTCGTCCATTTCAAAAACGACAAGGCGCATGAAGTCCGGGGGCAGCAACACCCAGCCGCTTTCCAACTCGCGCCAATAGACAGCATCACCGAAGTTGTGACCTGACTCCAACAGATAGTTGGGAGCAGACATGTGGACACGCTGAACGGCTTCAAGTATCTTGCTCTTGATAATCTCGTCGAGCGAAAGGGTGTCAATGTCACCACTCTCCAAAAGCGCGTCGCTCATCATGTTCTGGTCTATACAGATGCGGACGTCCTGCATTATCTTGTCAAGTTGGTATATCATAATAATAACTTTTGGCGGTGAAATGTCGTGCAAGCGAGAGCAGAACGGAACTTGTTCCAGTTATGCCGAGCGCAGCCGACATTGCGCTGTTAAGCGAATACAAATTCTACTCCGCACTCCTTGCAAGCGGCTTCAAAAGCGGTCTTGGTGCGGAGACTGGTTGCTGTATAGTTCTTCTCGGCGAAATGTTCTTTGAGGTATTCAATAGCCTCATTCTTGTCGGCTACCTTAATCTTGCCTCCGTCTGCATCCTCACCATCACCCTGCAACGTCTCGTCCTGTGTCTCGTCAATTGGCTGCACTTTCTCGGCAGGAGTTTCGGGAACTGGTGTAGTGGGTGTTACAGGTTCTTTCACAACAGGGGCAGGAGTTTCGGGAACTGGTGCTGGCTTTGGAACTGGTGCTGGCTTTGGAACTGCCATTCGTGGATGTTCACCGGCTACATCTTGTGACATAACCAAAATAATGAAACCACTCTTGTATTCCTTTGAGTGCTCAATGACGAACTGGACGATAGGGTCTTTTGTCATAAAGTAAGCAGGTTGTGCTCCGCTGGGAGAGGCTGTACCGCCAACAAACGACGCAGAAACTTCTATGCTCCCTGCTTTTAATTTCCCGTGCCATTCTGTCAGACCGGGAACTCCGTAAGTCTTTACTTTCATATTATTTTTATTTAATTGTTTGAAAAGAAAAAAGGGACGGACGGCATAATGTCGCGTCCGTCCCTACGGTTAACGTCTTTATCCGATGGTTTTACTCTGCGGAGATTGCACCATAGAACTTCTTCCAGCCTCCCTTGTTGCTGTTGTCGGTGGCTGAATACTTGTAGGCTTCACCTGCATCAACGGTTACAGTCTGTACAACAGTGTTACCGTCTTTCACTTCCAGCGTCAAAGCGTTAGCAAAGACGTAGATAATGCCGTCAACGAGGTCTGCGCTGGTTGGAGCGGTTTCACTACCCCAAAGACGGAACTCGTCAGCGTTTGGAGCGGTGTCGTCATCGTCGTCGTCACCATCCACCCATACGTGGCAGTTACCCTTCAAGCCGAGAGCATCGCTCACAAGAACGCCATTACGTGTAGCCTCCTCACCAAGCACTTCCTCTGTGTAATTGGACTCACCACTACGGACATAATGCACGAGACGGTCTTCTCCAATGATGATGCCACTGTTCTGATAACCACAATCGTTCAGCGTTTCCTCAATCTTAATCTGTAGGTCGCCAAACAGCGTGTGCAAACGAGTTACAACCCAACCAAGTGTTTCATTCTTGTAAGGCTCCATGGTAACCTCGGGGTGACCGCTCCAGTCAGTCAACTGTAAGGATAAACCAAGGTTCTCGCCAACGAGCCACAGACCACTCTTAGGCTTGTCGGCTCCACCATAATACATCTTAACCAGTGCAAAGATGTCTTCGGCAGTCCACTTGCCACGATGCTTGAGCTCACGCTTCACCTGCCAACGAACACCATTGGTGGTGTAGTCCCACTGGTCGTCGCCCATGCTCGAACGAACAAGCATCTTATTCTGCTGGGAGATAAGCAGGGTGCGGTTACCTGCAGACTTGAACTCGCGCAGTTGAGCCTCAGCCTTGATAGCCTCATCGTAGGGTATCTCCATGTTTTGGGTGGCAAGATACTTGGAAACGATATTGGTCATACCACGCTTCTGCAGGTAAAGGTCGTCGGGAACAGGGATGATTGTGTTGGGGTCAACCCATTTCTGTGTCTCATAAAGCGCATTGGCCATGCGCACCAACTTCGTTCCTGCTACAATTACATTGGTGTTGTTCGAAGCAGGGCTTGAACTGGTGGGGAGACTTCCGTACTGGTCTGTAACAGCTTGCTTCACACCGTTAGTGGCTACACAGGTGATGGTGTCGTCGTTGTTGACGCTCTTAACAAAAAGTTGGAGAGGGCGGCGTGTTTTCACGTTTCCAGTACCAACGACATAATCGTAGCCCTTTACACCCTTTACCATAAGAGTGTCATACGCGCGAACCTTACCTTTATCAGCATTGACCAGCGTGATAATGTTTCCATTGACACCTGCCACTGTGACAATCGGTGTACCTTGGTCAATAGCATAGTGCTTAACCTCCATGCTATTCACATTAACGCGTTTAGCCATCAGCATTAACTGCATCAGCGCGTTCTTATCGCGTTCAAACAAGAATATTCGCTTGTCAACTTCGGGCAAGACAAGTTCGCCCATGCCTCCCGATGCGTTCTGAACGCCGGACACGGTAGTAGGTGCGCCGCCTAATTGGGTCTGAAGACCTGCGGAACCTGCACCCATCGTTGGGTTCACAGTCTCTGGAGTGTTTGCACTGCCAGTATTCTGTGTCTGAGTGGTCGTTACCTCTTCCATTTCTTCAAATTTTTAAGTTGTTAATAATAAATTCTTTCAACCAATATCTTTTTTGACAAGGCTCTTATTTCCTGTTGACTTTCCTGCTTCTTTAATAATGCTGACTGTAGTACAACAGCCGCCAAGATGCGTTCTTAATCCTGCAGTCCCTTTGGATGGGACAACCTCTTTTGGCTGAGGAAATTCTACACTAATACTCATGCTACACTATTTTGCTGCATCTGCATAGTCAAAAATATTCAGTGCTTTTTTGCCTTGTCGAGTTGGAGCGTTGTTGCTTCCTGAAAGGTTGGGCTGACCGTCGCCTTTGGCAGGCTTGCGCAGCTGCTCTTCTATCTTAGAGTTGCGTCCCGCAACCGTTCCCTCCGAACGTGCGTTACGCACATCCGCATCGTGGTTCACGGCATTCAGTGCCATGTCGATGGTCTCGGCGGTGAACTTACCTACAATGGCTTCGTTGGCAATCTTCATCACCAAGTCCATTGCCGCGTCGATCGTATCGTCGCCAAGATGACGCTCCTGCTGGAACTTTTCCAATGTATTCAAACTCTCTGCGAGGTTCTTCTGATACTCATCTTCAAGTTCTTTTTCCTTGGCTACACGCGCGAGGTAGGCTTCGTTGGCTTTGGCAAACTCGTCCATCTTCTCTTCGTTGTTCACGAGTTCTTCCAGACCGTCCTTGCCAAACTGACGGATGAAAGCTGTCATTGGGTGCTCACCCTTTCGCCAGCTCGTAAGGAAGTGAGCACTGCGTGGGTCAGCAGCAAACATGTCGCTTATTTCTTTTTCACGGCCTTTGTACTGCTCCAGTTGGTTGTCGTAGTCCGCATAGTCATCGTCAATCTGGCCAAACAATGCCTCATCGTCCGCAAATTCACGGTCGGGATATTTCTTTTTCAAGCGCTCGCCGAACTGCTCACGTCTGCTCTTCGGCGGCGTTGGGGTCTGATTTTCAGCCATAGTCGTTATATTTATGAGATTTCTCGATTATTCTGAGGCAAAATTACACATCAATAATGTGTCTTAATTGTTATCTTTTGTGTTATAACTCGAAAAAAATACTTACCTTTGCAACAATAGGGTGTATTGGTTTAACTTATCCTGTAGGCGGATGGCAAGTGAAATGCCGCGCAGGCCGGCCGGATACAAAACAAAACTCGATTGGACTATGCTGAGGCGTAGTACGATATTGCATAATATGTTATGAAGTACCGTGGATGTATCCTTGAGTTCACTGATGAAAGGAACAAAGAATTGATGAGGGCGTTCCGTGAGGCAATTTCTAAAAGCGATTTCATCGACATCGCAAAAATTTCCGAAGCCATGGTGAATATGCCATGCTCGCGCTTCTGGATTTCAGAGGAGAGGGCAATGGTTGTTGTCGCCGCACTCATAAAAGGGAAGCCGGTACTTAAAACCATGAGACCAACCAAGCGGGAAATGTTTACGGAGATATACAAACGCGTGGTTGCTTTGCAGAAACAGTGTCCTGATGCAACTGTATTTGAACTGGTAATGAAAGTGGTCAATTCTCCCGCACCAAAGTTCTACATGCGACCTCGCTGTGCAATGGAAATTATATACAAGATCAAGAAAGGCTTCTACGAGAAACGCTACAGACGATATTAGCCGATGGTCGCAGCAGATACGGGCCTGTGCACAAGACTGGCGTTGATATTGTTCACACGCTTCACTATACGGGGAAGCTCCATTTCATGATAGCAAACCTGCATGCCAATGGCGCGTGTCATTAGGCGGTCGTCGTGATAACCCTCCATAGCCTCAAACACATTGTTCTCTGTCTCAACGTAGGTGAGGTATTCATCAAGACAGGCTGCCTCCCTCTCGATATACAGACGTTCCCTTATAACCACTTTGAGGTTATAGATAACAACTTTCTTCGTCAATGGGTTGGTATGGTAGCCGTACTTCCTGGGCAGTCCCTGCCTTATGTCTTCCGCACTCTGCTTCCGGGCATACAGTTGTCTGCCGTAAACCTCATGGATGAGTGTTAAGATGTACTCTGCCTCGCCTTTGGTGTTGTTGGTTTCAAGAGTGTTGCTCTCAATCACCAACAGCGCATTGTTGTAATAGGCGGCTACCTGCGTGGCTTTCCATGCTAATTTGTCCATGTCGATGTGGCCGTGCCATTCTGCTGCGACAACAGGAGGCTCGCCGTCAATCATGAACAGGCGGTCTATAACGAGTATGTCCGCAAAGTCGGCATTCTTGGTGTGTCCCTTGCATACATCAACTACTACTAAATATCTGTCTGTTACTTCTTCGATGTCGCTTCTCTCAACATCATGCCACATAAACAGCCTGCCGTCTGCCTCTTTCCTGAAACGCAAGCACTCAATCGCTTTCTCGCCCTCGTCAGCACTTCCGTATATCTCGCCAATCCAGCGAGGGGCGCGGCAAGCACCTCTGAACTGCTCCACGTCCTCACTGCTGAATACCTTGCGTCCCGAATAGGTAAATGCCTCAATGTCGTCAGATGGGTACTCCGATGCCATGTCGCCATGATTGGTGTACTTGCTACGCTCGGACACATACCAGTGGATGGCTTCAAGCGTTGCACCTTTCTCCCACAACCGCCAAAGGTATGTACCTGGTTCTTCACGGTCTGACTTGATTTCTTCATTCCGTCTGTTGGCAAACAGTTTCTTGGCAAACTCGTACTTTTCTGCTTCATTCTCAAATGGCAGTTCATACTGTTCAATCTCAAACCATGCAACAAACATCGCCTCAAATTGCGATAGTCCTTTCTTCGCTGCCAAGTATTCTTTGTGGAAGAAGTTGCCAACGCCGTTTGGTGTTGACTCATACACAATCATAGTGTATGGACGTAGCAGAATACCCGAACAAGCACTTCGCACAATGTCCTCTGGCTTCTTGCCGTCTGTCTCTTTCCACAAAGCAACCTCCGAAAGGTGAACAAGGTTATAGTCACCACCACGGCAGGAGTTCGGGCGTTCGGCAGTACCAATTTTGATTTTGCAGTTTCGTTGTGGTACTCTGAATATGTTGCCCGACTTGCCGACACCAACCATCTTTGGCTCGTTTGGCGCATAAGCATCACCAAGTTCATGTAGCATTTCAACTGGGTACGACTTAATCATACGGTCGAACATGTCCTTGATTTCATCGGAACCAGTACCTTGATGGGCAATAATGAGAGAGTTCAGACCTACCTCGTGAACAAGTTGGAGCCATGCCATGTATATCTGAATGGCGGTTGAACCTCCCCACTGACGTGCTTTAAGAAGTATCAGGCGGATGGGCTTTCCCGCCTTACGCATTTTCTCCAACCGGTTGATTAACCTGCGCTGGGGCCTGTTCAGTCTGAAAAGAACGTCTGTTCCACCACCCTTGCGCTTGATGTAGGCAAACATCGCTGCCCAAAAGGGATAGTCATATTTCTCCCTAATCCTTATGAACTGCTCCGCAACTTTATCACGGGCCCCTTCCGTAACAGGCAACTGCAAATCATTGCTGATAAAAGCATCGACACTGCCCGCCTTTGACAAGGACTTGACAAATGGCTCATCCATCATTTCCACTGGCAGGTACTGCGTGGGGATAGGATAATCAGAAACAGTAAAGGCAACACGCTGTCCGATGCTGCCCTCACCAGTTATAGGATTGAACGGCGCAAATACTATTGCGCGTCTGCGCTCGTTCTCCTGTAGTATCTTACTGATAGTAATGTCGATAGTTTCTTTCACAGAACAAAATTGCTATGATGACATACCCATAGTTCTTTGTAATAGCTTCATTGTCTCCGGGTTCACATCCTGCTGTGCCTGCTGCATGAGCTCGGGGGAAATCTCATCCGGCATCTGACCTTGTTCCATCTGCTCCCTCTGACTGCGTATGCTTTGCAGTAGCGCGTCCGCAAACGGGAAGTTCCCAGACTGCAGCATCTGTTCAAGGCTGATGGCTTGCTTCTCAAACAACTGCATGAGGAAGTCGTTGGCCATCGCGCGGTATGCCGGCGTTGCCTGGCTCGGCACGACGCTGATGTCCATTTCAACATCACGAAGCTTCATAGGGTCATAGACAACATGCACACCAGCACGGCCGGCAATGTTCACCGTGCGCTTCTGGTCATAGAACTGCTGAATGTTCTTAACGTCCTTGTAGGCCGCGTCACGCACAAACTCTTGGAAACTGTCGAGCAAGTCGAGCAACGATGTCGTGGCGTTCTGAGTCTGCTGGTTGTAGAGAGCCGCACTCATACCGGCATAGCCGGGCTTGCCCTGAAGCGCGCCGTTAACACCGCTGATGTCCTCAAAGAACTTCAGCATCAGGTTCAGCATCTCATGCACACCGATGTTCGTGGAGTTGTTGGCAACCTGCTGAGGCACTGCGCCAGTCTTGCCGGGAGTATATACCACAACACCGTTGAACTTCGCCCACGTGTCGGCAAATTCCTCGGGGGTGACACCTTTCGGGATGCACTCGTCGGGAATGAGCAGCACACCTTTCGCACTGGCTCTGATAACCCAGTCGTTAAGCGTTATAAGGCGGTTGGTGTATCGCTGCTGGTCTATCACGTCGGCAACGAAACTGTGTATCTCTCCGTCGATGAATGGGTACGCCTTGAAAACATATGGGTGTCCCTTATGCTCGTAAGGGGTCTCGCCCTCGGCCAGGATGTCGCCCAGTGGAGAAAGATAATAGAAGTACCAGTAACTATCCATAAACCACTCTGCCTTGATGAACGGAATTTCCTCGTATGGGATGCCGGCACTCTCCGCCTGTGCCAGTCGCCTCATGTTCTCGGCTTCCACCATCGTACCGTAGTCCTCAACGTCAATCTTGAAGATTTCACCGCTGTTGTAGTCGTGGCAGCGGTAGCGAGGCTTGCTTTCCTTGCGCCACACCTCGATGACACGGCAACGGCTCTCGTCCCGCGGAGTGAGGAAGTCGGTGTTTATACAGTCGCGCGCGTAGCCGAACTCCTCCCATGCGTGAGTGCTTGCCCCCTTGTCGCGCGCCTGACGGTATATCTCCGCAAGACTGGCATAATCCTCGGGCGACTTGGCAAACTGCTCGCAAAGCTGATCAAAGCTTATGTCGTGTATCTCACCGACAAAAGAGCAGTCCCACATGCGCAAGTCACGCATGTTGTTATCGATGAAGAAATTGTTGGGCTGGACATAGTCCGTCCAGCACTCCATCTTGTCATTGCGCCAGCCGTACCACTTGCGGTGTACAACCATGCCGCTGATAAGGTATTCCTCCATCGTGCGCGCATAGAGCTCCGTCATGCGGTTCAACTGCATGTTGTACTGCAACACCGTACTCATCGTCTCGGCCTGCTGCTGCTCGTCGCGGTCGCGGGCGACACATGTCGGCTCGGTGGCCTGGCTGCGGTACACACCTATCACGTTGCGCACGAGCCTGCGGATGAGGTTCGTCTTCAAGGGTATGTTGCCCTGCGACATGATGTATTGCTCCTCGGTCATCTTCCTGCCGCCCACACATACGATGTCACCCCACTGGTCGCCGTAGTTGTAACGCTTGTTCCGCTCCCTGTCCTTGCGGAAGCGGTACATGGCGTTGTAATAGTTCTGTGCCTCCATGAGGATGGACTGCGCACGCGCACGGTCGCCATGACACATCAGACGGCTGCGCTTCACGCTGTCGGCCTCATCGTTCTCGTTAGGAACAAGCACCTTGCTCAATCTATGTAGTACTATCTCCATTGTGGTATCTTTTATTGGTGTCGGTGGCAAAGTTACTCACAACCGGCACCTTTTCACTTTTATCTATTGGGGCGCATGCTTATTCCAAGTTCCTCCATCTTTTCCCTGCGCAAAGCACGAAGTTCCTCCATAATGCTATTACGGTCTTCGTCAGTATCTGCTTCCGTCAAGTCTTTCTTAACTTCGGTAATCTCTCGTCTTGCACGGTCTATTGACTTGGAACGCTCGATGTCTCCAGCCTCTTTTGACTTTTTAAGTTCTACTTGAAGCAAGACATCTTCAGCCAAGTCAACATAACTGCGCATCTGAAGATAAACTTCACCGTATGCGTCACCCGGGCTTCCGTAGCCATCAGTGCCACCTAAACGCCTTGCAATGCGGGAGCCGGCTGACTTCTGCGTCCGTCCTCCTGCATTGAACTCGCGTTCAAGCATGGCATCAATGTTTCTGTCAATGTCGGGATGCTTGTCGTCTTCAACGGCGTGCATCAAATCTACCATTTCTCTGCGCAAGGCATTTTCCTCGCCATCTATATCACTCAGCATGGTTTCGCTTGCACCATCCTTTGCCTCATGCAGGGCTTTCAAAATAGGCTGATAATTATCAAACACATCATACAACAGATAGTCCTCGCTCGCTTGCAGCCGCTCTAATCTTCGCTGGTAACGTTCATCACCTGCAGACGCGGCATCGGAATAATTCTTCAAGAGACGCTTGGTTTCATCGTAGCCATCTTTATATTTGAAGTACTCGTTAATAAGTTTCCTGTTTGCCGTGCGCTCGTCTCCTGTTTTGATGAGCCCGTTTGCTATGAGCATATTGCGCCAGTCGAACTCACGGGAACCGATAACGGTCTCACCCATCTTGACCAACTTGTCTGCCGTAGTGAAAGCTCCGCCAAACATTCCGCCCAACAGGTATTCCAACTTTGCTGGGTTGATGTCAAGAAAGCCTTTCTTGTAGTCGTCGCCTCCGCTTATCTCGTTGAGCCACTTTGCGCCGCTGACAAGATAGGTGTTCGCGTTCTTGTATGCTTTCTGCCATTCGGGGGCGTCCTTGTTCCAAGGAGTATCTTTATATATTGGCATACCAGACCATGATTTATTTATGAAGTAGGCCTCAACGAGTGGTTTTACCGCGCTTGGTATAAACGGATTGACACCACCGCCTCCTTCAAGTACGTCGAGAGGGAGCATCTGGCTTACCTGGCTAACCAAATGGAAAGCCAGTTCTCCGTCGCTATACCTTTCATTGCCGGTGATAACACCTGTCGCAAGTTCACCAAGACCATACAAAGCGCGGAACTCTATTGGCAATGGTATGGAAATCCATTGGTCGCCGGCATTGAGCAAGATGTTACTCCTGCGGACATACTCGGGAAGATTGTAGTAAGCGTCCTTGTCATCGTCGTCACCACCTCCCATAGCCTGCGCAAGCATGGGGACGATTGCGCCAAGCAAGAACATGCTTGCTGCTCCTGCTGTGAACTTGACAGGATGTCGCTTTGCTGCTCTTGCAAAGTTTGTCGTTCCCTGCACACCGGCATTCCAGAATACATAAAGTAAACGGCCACCGCCACCGATATATGCTCCCATTTTGCCAAGTGCCGTTTGACCGGTGGCGTTGACCATCTTGCCGCCGCTGCCTTTCTTGTTGAAGTTCACGCTCACTTCTTTTGCATCATGGATGCTGCGTTCCATGGAACGCCCCATTTCTCTTGATGTAATGAAAGCGGCAAACCTCGCACAGTTCTCCGCGCTGCGGTTCAGCAGGTCGAGTTGCATGTTTACCGCGTGCCATGCCAGGCGGCCTTTGCTTGCCTGACGTTTCAACTCTGCTGCAATATCGCGTTTCTTGCCCTCGATGTCTTTAACATTGGTGTAGCCCGTCTCACCGCCATTCAGCATGAACTGCTTAAACAGACGTTCGATATAGTCGCCATCATCGAGCGTCCCACGTTCCCACTTGGAGAGCAACATGCGTAGGCGGGCCGGATTTACACGGCCGAAGTTCCAATGGAAACGCAATGCGTACCTCGGACTTTCCTTAACCCATGTCATGCAGTTTGAATAGAGCATATCACGGAAGAAGTTTCTTGCCACGAAATCGGGATTGCGTGTGGTGTAGAAAGCACTGAGGTTTCTGTTCAGCCATTCTGCGCCACGCAGTATGTTGCCGGCAATGCCGTTTAGTTCAACATCGGGATTGGTAAGGCCATTCAAAGCCTGTGCGGCTCTCGGGTTGCCGTTGATGGTCAGGACGTATGTCCTGCCGTTGCGCCTTACCAGTATTTGATGCTCGCGCATATTTCCGCGTACAACTTTGTATGGCACATCCTGCGTATCGCGTCCACGCTTGTAATTACCGGGGTCGCTTTCTGCAAGCTGCTTCATTCTCTCCTCAAAAGCAGCAACTTTTCTTTCAACGTCTTCTGCCGTGTCGGCCGGCTCTATGTCTGCGAAGACTGGCTCCCACTCGTCCATTACAGCATTGTAATGCACCCAAAGGTCATTCACGCTGACAAGGTCGCTCGGATGGTTCAAGGCAAAATTCAGGAAAGTTTGCTTCATCTTGTTCCGGTTGCCTTGCCTTATCGCTGTGTCTGCCATCAGTGCAATCGTTGCTATAGGGTCGTCGGCCTTGCTGCTTCTGCCTGCCGCGTGTTTGATAGGGCTACCTGTCAGAGGACCATTCTTGCTCGTCAAGTAACCATACACTTCGTCTGATGTGGTTTCATCCCATCCCTGCAAAGGTATGTAGTTCTCAAACATCTGCTGTATCTGCTCGTAACGCTCCTTGCTTAACAAGCCACTGCTGTAAATCTTCTCAAGCGTTGCTCCTGTCGCATTACGCACAGCGTCCCACAAGGCATCAGTATCGTTATCTTGCTCGTAATCATCTACCATCTGCTGCGCCATCTGTTCAGCCATAGCCACATCGCCCTCACCTGTTAAGGCGGTCAGTCCGGCATAGTCACGTTCACGGAAATCAGCAAGGGTCTTTGCTCCGCTGGGGTGCTGTTGATGGTAGGTATCGAAATCGCGTTGTGCCATCACCTCATTACGCTCCAGCCCGTGCTTCGCCATCATGTAGTCTGTGAGGACATTCCGTGCATACTTGTTGCTGCCAACCATGTCGCCTATTACATCAAGCAGAGGTCTCATGTAGCGAACATAGTACTCGTGCTGCTCTGCCACATTGACGCTGCTCATTCGGTTTTCGGCAAGATAGGCATTTTCATTTCCCGACACGTCTTCTATACGGGTGGATTTCCCAAGCACGGCCTGATACAGACGTTTCAGGCCAAGCATACTGTCCTGCACGGCTTCCTGGAATTGGTAACCACCAGTTGTAACCATGCGCTCGTATGCGTCGCGTACTATTGCCTTGTCCCGCACGGAGAAATCATCGTCACGGAACAACTCTTTTTCTGCGGCCATATCACCCTGCACCTCGCTGTTGCTGTAATTTCCAACACCGAGATTGTCTTGCATGGCAATATCTTCCGCAACATTAAAGTAGTTCCGGTATGCTCCCGGGGCAGTTAGGTTCTTGTAACTGCGCCATAGAATGTAACGGAGCTCATTATCACTGATAGTATCAGACAAACTCTGTCCGCCGAAGTTCTTTAGGCCAATGCTGTGCAGCATATCCAAGAACCAAGACTTAATCCTGTTGAACCAGTGCATTGCCCACGGCTGACGCCCGGCATTCTCAAAGTCGGTGCTTTCAGCAAGTTCCGCAAGGTATTCCTCGGTGGCGACCCTGCGCCACTCCGCTGCCGTACGCTTGGCATTCTTGCCCTTGCTCACAAGCACGGCTTGCTTGGCCGCAATGCGCTCCTTGATGAGGATGTCTGCACCATCATACACATTGTCGAGGAAATTATCAAAGTTCTTGCCAAACAGTTTTCTCAAACCATAGTGGGCAACTGCCTCATGCAGGATGGTCTGCAATACGTCTTGAGGCGAGTGGTGGTTGTTCATCACAATGGCAATCCTGCCGGTCTCTGGGTCATACCAGCCCTTGCTCCTAAGCCTGCGTTTGGAGAAACGCTCATTTCCCGGCACGTCCCCGATACGTTCATATACACTCGTAATCTCACCGATGCCAAGTTTCTCAATCCAATCATTGGCCAAGTCATGCGCCCTGCGCCACTGACGGCGGGCAAACGCCGCACGGCTGCGCACATCGGCCGGGTTGCCTGCCTGCCGTGATGACGTACTCTCAGAACCCTCGCGCACAGCTGCCATCGGCGGATAGGGTTGTCCGTCAATAACCTGCATGACGCGGTAAGTTTCCTCCCGTTCGCCATCCTCCAAATCGTCCTCGTCGTCACGATACAAGCTGGTGTCTGCTTCCTCGCTGTCCTCATCAGAAAGCTGCACGCCTTTTGCGGCATCAACGGATGCGTCCATTTCTGCATACTTGGCTTCTTTCTCCGCCATTTCCGCCTTCATCAGTTCCTCATACTCGGCAAGTTTATCCTTGGCTTGCTTCAGCTCGTCGGCATACTCGAATGGCTTGCCGTCGCGTGCCTCCACTTGCTGCAACTCGCCTTTGTATCTTTCTGCGGCTCTTTCGGCATACTCTGCCTTTTCGCGGAAGTCCTTGCCGGTCATGACGTTGCTAACGATGTCTTCCAGTGCGTTCTTCAAACGCTGGCCGTCAACTGGTATGTCTTCCATGCCGAGTTCCGGACATGAGTATGTCATTTGTGTCTTGGAGAAGAATGACAGCGAGAGCTGTCCTTTCTCCTGCTTCTGCTCTTTGGCAATGACACGGTGCACATGGAAGTCAAAGCCACCGACATTGACGGTGAGGTCGCTCTTGGCTTCCGCCTTGTAACCGGATGCGGTGCGTACCTGCTCCTGCTGCTCGCGCTGCTTGCTGTTATACTCCTTGATATAGTCAACCATCGCGTCGAGCGAGGGGTACTTCACTTTGCCTACGGTGATACCGTCCATCTTGGCGGCTTCCACCTTCTCAAGCGCTTCCTTGTTACGCGCCGCGCGTTCCTCGCTGCCTTTGATAAGTGCTTTCAGACGTGGCTTCTGATTGTGAACGTATGTTTGGTCGGCTTCCCACTGCTTCCTGCGCGCCTCCAGCTTCCTCACTTCTTTCTCCACTTGGTTCTTCAACAGGGCATACTGGCTACCGGACAACTGCGCCGTGATGTCTCCGAACAAATCCTGTTCTTCCTCCAGCACGCGGTTCTCCATCGAGTTGCTCATCATCTTCTTGCCCTCCATGATGCTGTCGGCTATCGCTCCTTTGGTCTTCAAACGCTGGTAGGCGGTAACGTCGAGGCTGTCTTCTACGCCGAAACGGAGTACACGGACAGGTATTCCCCATTCGTTGTGCAGGTTGCCTTGGCGCAATATGCGACCGTTGCGCTGCGTGTAGTCCATGGGACGGTTAGGCGCATCCACATGGATTAGGGTGTGCAGGCGCTCCTGTATGTTCACACCAGTACCCAGTGTAAAGGTGCTGCCCATGATGACGCGCACCTCGCCACGGTTCACCTTGTCGAAGATTTCAACCTTCTTCTTGATGCTCATGCCGGACTTCATCACAACAACCTGTGCTTCGGGCACACCTGCATCAATGAGCTTCTTTCTTATGTCCTCATACAGATTGAAACCTGTTGATTTGTTCTGATAGTTGTCGGCGAAGATGGCAACGGTGCCGTTGTAGTCCTTGCTGTCCTCAAGGCTGCGCAAGGTCTGACGCACGGCTTCATTGGTCTTGCTGTTCGGCTCGTCGGCTGCGTCTTCCAGTACAAGGCGTGCATCTACGGCCGCTGCCTTGGCAATACCATACATGACGAGAGGAATGTGGCTGTTCTCTTTCTTCTCCTTGCCGCTCATCCTCTCGTAGTCGTCGAGCTGGTCTTTCACGAACTTCATCACACCGCGCAGGGCTTTCGTCTGCGGCAGGTAGATGTCCCGCGCCTTGCCGCCCTCCATCTCCGGTATCTTGTCGCTCACGCCTCCAGCCTCACGGGTCAGCACCGTGTCGGCGACACCTGCCCATATACGCACAAGCTCTGGGAGGTTCACATAACCCGCGAAGCGGTTGTTCTCCTTATACTTGCCGTTGGTGGAAAACTCCAGCATCTGCTGTATGTTGCCGAAGTTGCGCACAAAGTCATCAAAGTAATAGATGCCGTACTCGCGCATGGTGTCGGCTGGCATCAGGTAGCGCATGAATGTCCATATCTCGGCTGCGGTGTTGCTGATAGGTGTGCCGGTGGCAAACACCACATTCTTGCCGTTCTTGCTCTCCAACACGGCTTGCGTCTTCAGATAAACACCTTGCGACTTCTTGCTGGGCTTTGGGTCAACACCTTTCACTCCACGCTGCATGGCGGTGGCAAAGCCAAGGTGCTTGTACTCGTGTGCCTCGTCGATGAGCAGGGCATCAATGCCCATGTCGTCGAAGTTGGCCACATCATCGGTCTCGCGGTCGAGCATTTCCTGCGCCTTGACCATCGCGTTCTGCCGTGTCTTGGCTTCGCGTTTCTCGTCCTTTTCCGCCTTTCCACCTGACTTGCGTTCCTGCAATGCCAGTTTAAGGTCGTTCAGTTCGTCGTTGAGTTTGTCTAACTCACGCTGGGCTTGACGCAATACTGGGTCGCGGTCGTCGCTGGCAGCCTCGCGCATCTTCTCCAGCACCGTCATCTTTTCTTCCACCTTGTCCTCAACGAAGCGTATCTGGCGCTCCTCACTGTCGGGGATGCGCTCAAACACTGACTGGGGCACAACAATCATGTCCCAATCGTTGTAACGTATCTTGGCGTAGAAGTTACGTCTTCCCTCGGCGTTGCGGTCTGCATCTTCAAGGGTGAGTATCTTGGCATTGGGATAAAGTGCCTTTGCACTGGCAACAAACTGACCGACGGTTGCGTTCTGCACGACAATCATCGGTTTGCGTGCCGTGCCAAGCCTGCGCATTTCCATTGCAGTGCTGATGAGGGTGTAGGTCTTGCCTGTACCAACCTCGTGAGCCAGCATCAATGGCTGTGTGGTGGCACGGACAACGGCTTTTGCCTGATGTGGACGCAACTGGAACGGATTGCCGTCTACGACAGTGGCGGCGCCTCCGAAATGTTCCGGCACGAACTCGTCGGGTATCTCTTTCGGCACGCTGTTGTTGAACAGGTCATTATACACGCGCTCCATGCGCTCCGACATTTCGGGGTCGCCCTGCATCTTGCCACGCGCCCAGTCCTTGAAGTCCTGGCGTATCTCGTCAATCTTGTTGGCACATGCCACCGTTGCTTCTTTGTCCACAATGGTCTCGGTGGTCTTGCTGCTGCCATAGCCAACGGTCTGAGTCTTTGTAACGCTTATGCTCTTGCAGGTGATGGCGGCTTTGATGAGCTCATGGCCGAGGATGCGCTTCTCGCACTTCTCGCTATACACACCCATTGCCCTGTTCTGCTCGTTGTCAGTCCAGTATGGCTCGCTCATTATCCATGTGCCGCCTGCGTTTGTCAGTTTCACTTCGATGCCGGTACGCTCCTTGACGAAGTCTTCGTACAACTTCGGTTCTACCCACGACGAGCCAAGCGTGAACTCGATAAGGTGTGCAGGAATGTTCATCGGGATGACACGCTCCAGCGCCTTGATGTTGCCATCGTAGCGTCCATCGGTGTTGTTCCCATGCGCTTGACGGAGCTTCTCGCGCACATTGCCGCTGAGATATTCATAAGATACCTCCATTTCTGTTGTGGTCGGATTCTCAAAGCCAATACCGCTCTTGATAATCTGCTCTCGCACTTCGCTCTCATTCTTGCCCAACTGCCCTGCGATGTATGGCACGTCTACACGGCCGTTAAGATAGATGCTGGCAATGATACCGTCCTTGATGGTTGCCGGCTTCGGCTCGCTCTCGGTCTCCACGACACGGCGGCTGAAGATGTCTGTCTTGCCGTAGGTTACAATGCGTTTACCGCTCTTGTCGCCTGTCTCACTCACACTCTCCAGCGCGGCAATGCTGGGGTAGTCCATATCGCTGCGCAGGAAAGAAATGGAAGTGTTCTTGTTCAGATGTCCGTAGGTCTTGACAAAAGCGTCGTATGCCTTGTTCAACTTGGCAAGACGCTGTTGCAAGCCGTTATCGTCGCTGTGGGTAGTCTGATACTCCAGCACGTCGGCAAGGGCATCCTTGATAGCCTTGTATGCGTTGAAGCACTCTGCCTTGGTGTGTCCCTTGACCTTGTTGGCGTTGACGTTGATAGGCACGGCTTTTCCTCTCTGTGCAAGACACAGATTGCCGTCGCCGTCAAGGAGCATGCTGCCCTCCTTCACATCTTCGCCCAAGTCTTCATACACTACCTGCTGCGTCTCGCGCTCCCCGGCTTTGTCCCAGTCCATATCCTTGAACTGCCGCGCCCACTCTGACAGACGCTGCTCTTGGTTGATGCCCGGACTTGGATAGAGTGCCTTGCTGGTGGCACGGTAGGTGTCGCCTTTCTCAAATGCGAAAGCCATCTCACCTGCCATGTCTTCGGGGTGTTCCACAAAGTGCTTGTTAACGTCCAGCGCAAGGTCTTTGATAATTACCTCGCTGCTGCCGCGCTTCGTCTCACCGGTGTTGTACCTCACTGTGCGGATGGGCAGTGTGCCGCCAATGTCAATGGCGTTGGCACTCTTCTGACCGTTCACGCGCTTGCGGATGACGATGATGTCTGAGGTTGCGCCCGTGCCACCGAATGTTTGGTTGTGCATGCGGAAAGCACCGACAACATCTGCGCCTCCCTCGTTCACCAACCATGTGCGCAACTTGGCGGAGTTCGGGCTGTCGAGTGTGCCGCTGCTGGTGATGAAGATGCCCACACCTCCCTCTTTCAACTTGCGCACGTTCTTGGCAATACAGAAGTCGTGAATGTCGTGGAACTTGCGCGACAAGTCCTTGTCGCCGGTCTCGTCCAGAACGCGCAGACCTGTTACGAAAGGCACGTTGGTAATAGCCAAGTCAACGCTGCCGTTAGGCACATGTGTCTTCTCAAAGCCTTTCACCTCTACATTGGCATCGGGATAAAGCAGGGAGAGTATGTTGCCTGTGGTCTCGTCTATCTCAACGGCATGAATGTTGCTGCGCTCACTCATGTCAGCAGGCATCAAACCTATGATGTTACCGATACCGGCACTGCCCTCAAGCACACTGCCACCACGGAAGCCCATTGCACGCGCCACGTCCCACATCGCATCAATAACTGGTGCTGGTGTGTAGTACGCACTGTTGCGGCTCATGTTGGCTGCTTCGTATGCTTCGGGGGAAAGCAACCCGCGCAGACGTGCGTTGATGGGGTTCGCTGGCTGATAGTCGTCGCGAAGACGTGGGTTATAGTCTCTGTCGCCTCTGCCTGCCTTTTCTCTGAAAGCCTCTCCAAGACCTCCCCAGCCACTGAACTTGCGAAGAACAGCCATATCTCCGGGAGTGGCTGGCTGGCCACTCTCGGTAAGACGCTGCATCGTCTCGATGGCCTTGATATTGGCCTCGATACGTGCGCTGGTACTCTTGGGCGCGTAGTCTGTCCCGCGCTCTGAATGGTTGTTATGGGTGTTCCGGCGTTCGCTCTCTTTAATGGGAGCAAACTCTTTCTTGGCAGGTCTTAGAGGCTGCTTGCCATCAGATGGTTCAGATACTCGCGGGCTTCCTGCGGTGTCAGACATAGTATTGCCTCCACTACGTCCAGCCACTCGGCTTGCGTCAGCTCGCTCATCTTCATGTTGTTGGCTCGCTCCCAACGGTTCATTCTGTCCTCGTTGGTGTCCTCCTTCTCGCTCGGAAGTGCCGGGGCGAGGTTGTAAGTGTACTTCTTGCTCATCACTCGTTGGTCTTGTTGTATCTTCACTGAGCAAACCGCTGAAAAGGTCAGCCATGGTCTGCCCCTGCGAAGTTACGGCTTTTTTCCTTGATTTCTTCTCTTTCGGCTGACTTTCTTTCGTCTTGGCTTCATTTTCTGCCTCATGGTGGCCAAGCACGGCCAGTTGGTCGTTAACTTTATCTGTGGCATCGTCAATGTCCTTTGCAAGGTCATTTACTTCCCGCTCACTTCTTGCAGACGCGAGTTTACTTTCTGTTTCGCTTGCAACAGCCTCTGCTTCGTCTCTAATAGTTGCTGTATTTGCTGCGACTTCTTGCTCTGCTTCTTTTCGTTGCTCATTGCGTTGTGATTTTAGTTGTTCTCTTGCCTGTTCCGCTTGTTTCCCTGCCTCCTGCTCGCGTGTGATGTGTTCGGCAGTGGCAATAATATCTTTCGCTCCCTCCTTGTCAAAGTTCATCACGTCAAAGGCGCGTACCTCCCCGTATGGGGTAAGGTCTTTTTCGTAGTCTGCCATTTCGGGCAGGTCGCGCGCTCCGTTGTAGAATGACTTGAGGTAAGGACGCACGTCCTCACCCAGCGCATCAATCATCTGACGGGCAAACTCTCCGAACTTACGTGCGCCGTGCTTCAGCATGAGGTAACTCATTTCTACCCCGATGGCAAAGGCTTCGGGGTCTATACCCATGTTGAGCTGCCCATTGAGCTTCTTGTGAAGACGCTTACGCAGTTCCTCAAAGCGTTCTGCATCGGCATCGTCAACCCACTTGCTCCCGGATTTCTTCTCCTCATGCTTGGGTTCTTCGTTTGCAGTCTCGTTTGCTTCTGTTTGCGGCTCGTCCTTTACTTTCCCGGCATGGCCGCTCAACCTGGCTTCGCCTGCGTCCTGCACGGCTGCATGGTCGTTCACCGCTGACAAGTCTTCAACCGACATGGGCTGCGCGTCCTGCACGGCTTCATCGTTGGTCAACGCCTCTGACAGTTCCCTCGCCGCCTCTTCGCTGCGTACCATGAAGCCACCTCGCTTAGCGTCCCACCAGCCACGGCTGGAGCGCGAGCCGGGCAACGGTTCTCTCACCAACTCCTTGCCGGCCCTGACCTGCTCCTTGGTTAACTCCCCACTGAACCTCACAAGGTGCATCGGCGTGGTCTTGCCTTTCTTGTTGGTGTATTCGGCCGGCTCAATGGTGTAAGCCTGTGCGCTTTCCTGCGGCTCTGCGACTACTTTCTCCCCCAACAGTGTGTCGCCAAGTGGCTTCACGCCACTGTACTCTGCAAAAGGCTTTGTCTTGCGGTGTGAACTCTCAATCCACTTCTTGAACTCCTCTTTGCTTACAGGAGTGATAGCACCAAGTCCCTGCCAACCTTCTTCATAATTGGAAAGGTACGCTTTGCGTGCGCTCTCGATGTCGGGAAAGCCATACATCACCTTGTGTTCGTCGAAGCTGCCGTCCTTGTTCACTTGGTCAACGACAAATACATCACCACTCGTCGGGTCGTCAGACAGGAACACGTCGATGTGGTCGCCGTCCACGCCCTCCGTGCCGCGAATGTAGCCATAGGTGTTCTGCATTTCCTGCTCCCACTCGTTGCCATCTGCATCAGTACCACGACGCACACTGCCTTTCGGGTTCTCTATGCTGATGTCGTAACCGTCAAACTTCAAATGCCCTTTCCTGTAGTTCCCGGCCTCCTTCTGCGCATCCGTGGGGCTTGTGTTCACATCTGCCGATGCGGATTCCATCTTCGAAGAAAACGGCTCAACTCCATTGTTTTCAACACTTTTTCCTGCTTTTCCTTGCCCGGTTGCAGAATTTTCACTAACTTTGCCCTCAGAAGTTCCCGGTTCAACTCGGGAAGTTGTCACAGAAGCAGTCGCCGGGGATTGCTCGGTCTGTGCGCCACCGTCAAATCGGTATAGCAACTTCCCATCTTTTAATGCCTCCCTTAATCGTTTAACTCTATCGAAGTGATTACTTACATTCACTTCCATTCCGTCTTTCTTGACAGTGACCGACTTGAAGAAATAACGCTTTCGTCCATCAATGCCTATGAACGATTTTACATACAGGTGAGACGCAGGACGCTCTGTCTCTCCCTCGGTTGCCATACTGGCTTCCTCTATAACAAAATCGGGGTCGGTTAATGTCGGCTTTATCATTCCGGCTTCTTTCTCACGTCCTTTATCTATCATCTTGGAGAATTGGTTTTCACCAAGTTTGATTTCTCCCAATGGTGTAATAAGCACTCCATTCCCAAACTCATTGACCCAGTTCTCATGTGTCAGCTCCATTTCGGGTATGGGGATAGCACGATCTGCTGACAACAAAATAAGGTCATCTGCCTCATCTTCGCTCAACCCTTTGTCTTGGTCAGCATCTCTTCCGCTGTCGGCCAGTCGCTGTTCTGCCTCGCCCTCTCCGCCGACTGCCGCTTTCCGCGCATCCGTCGGCTCATTTTCAGCAACTTCTTCCGTTTTCTCTTGTTCAGTTGCAGAAATTTCACTACCTTTGTCCGCAGAAGATAGTTCGTCCGTAGGGTCGGAAAGGGCACCGACCTCTTCCTTAATGGAAGGCAGTATGAGGAGTTGCCCGTCCTCACGGTCGGCCTGTCTTCTTAATTTTTCCAATCCACGGGCATCAAGATAATGCCAATGCACTATTTCCACATTGTTATTATTCTGATTAACCTCCAGCAAGACTAATTTGTTTTTCCCTGCTTCATCTGTAATATTAATGACTACCCAGTTATATGGTTTGGTGTTTTTTTGATTCTGTCCGTACAAGTCTGCGTTATAGAGTGCAGAACGAAGTATGTCACGGCTTTGCTCTGGAGTTAAATCGGAATGTGATATGCCATTCCTCTCAAAAATGTTCTTCTTGATGATAACAGGCTTCTCACCTGCACCGATGGCATCCCTGACATTATTAGGAATGTCAGGCAATGCTATTGTCCGTGTAGGTTCTTCAAAGTCTGCATCTGTAATATCGTCAATAGATGCAACTTCTTCAATATATAACGTTCCGTCGCTGTTGAGAGGATTGCCTTGGCGGTCAACGCCACCTCCTTTGTCTTGCGCCTTTGTTTTGGCTGCATTTGTCCCAATCCCGGCATTATCGGGATTGGTGACATCGCGCAGGCCGGCAGTTTTCAATTGCCCGGATGGAGCAATCTGCGGTGTATTTACTTCCTCGCTGTTGCTGCCAGTTCCTCCTCCACCGTCGGCAGGTTCTTCTCCTGGCGCAGCTCGTTCTCCTGTCTCAGCATTTCCGTTGCTTCCTTGCTGCCCTCCTTGGATTGCTGGACTATCGCCAGCCAAAACATTACTTCTCCGTTGTCCATTGTATTCTATGTTTAATGTTTCCCTGATTGCCTGCGCAAGCGTGCGTGGCGTGTTGTCCGGCTGTTCGAACAGGCTTGTTTCCTGTGTACCTTGAATAAGGTCATATAGTTTGTTGAACGTACCCTGTATGGTCGTTTGGTTCGCACCCTTGTATAGGGTTGCCAGCAACAGTGCAAAGTTACTGAAATTTTCTGAAGGTAAGTAACTTTCGCCCGTGGCATCATCAAACTGATATGAACGCTTCCACATCTCTGCTGCCTCTCGCGCGTCCTTGAAATTGGTCGCTTTCTTAAAGGCCTCATCCTGAGACATGGCATTAAACGCACGGATGGAGTTCTGTATCTCCACAACCATACGCTCCGCAATCGGACTGTCATAGTCGCGGTATGCGGTTGCCAGAATAGCCTTTTGGGCCTTAACCGGCATGGCATTGAACATTTCTTCAAGCCGGGTGCCGCCGTCCCTGAAGACACTCTGATACATAATGCTGCGCAAATCGTTCTTGGCTTCGCCGCTGACGTTGCCCCTGCCGTCAAAGGCACTCTTGTATTGGGTCGGGGTGATATATCCTTTTTGGCTCATCCACTTCAACACATCCGTGCCATTGTCGTCCAGCAACTGGGCAAATGTCGCTTCTTCATCTGCCGACTTCAGCAAGAGGTTGGCAAACGTGCGCATGTCGTTACCCATCTTCTGAACGGCATTCTTCGCCTTGATGCGCTCTGTGCCGCCACTCTCGGTGTCTTGTGCCACGAATTGCCCAAGTGTAATGGCTTCGGCATCCTCCACGTCGAGCATATTCACCAGTACAGGGCTTTGCATAGCCTCAATGTCTTCCGCCCGTAGCCCGAAGTCGGCTGCATGTCCTATGAGATACTGCTTGTACCTGGCGGCTTCTTCGGGATAACTCTGCCACATCTGGCGCAAAGCATCACTGCGGTTGTTGCCCTGTATTACTTCTCCGCGTGCATTTATGGTCGGCGCGCCGGTATATGCGGTAACAGACGATGTGATTTCCTCGGGGCGTATGTTGCCGGCAATCTTGCTTGAAGCATACCTGCTTGCATCATCAATACGCTCTTTGGGCTGTGCCTCATCAATGAAGTGGAGTGGATTACGCTGCCCGCCTGCATGGCTTGGCTGCAACTGCCTGGCATCAATTACCGCAACATTGCCCTGTGGTATGACATCGTTACTGAATTTCACGCTGACCGCCTTGCCCTGCAATGCCTGTAACGGTTCTTGCCTGTCAACCTTATAGCCATTCACGCGGCGGTAGCCGCGTGCGCGAGCGTCCTGCGGTGTGTCATCAACCATGTCGGGCACACCGTTTATGGCTTCGCGCTCCTTGCGCTCTGCTTCCTCGCGCAGTCTTTCTTCCTCGGCTCTGCGCCGCTTCGCTTCTTCCATACGACGTGCATGCTTTTCTGAAATGCGTGCCTGTTCCGCGCTGTCTGTCTTGAACTGCTCATGCCGCACGGCTTTCCAGTAGTCATGCTGACGCTGCAAATCGTCCATCTTACCCTGCCAGTCGGCGGTCTTCTCCTCAAACTCGTCAAGGTCAGTACCCATCTTGGGGCGCTTCTTGCGAAGTTTCGCCAGTTCGCTCTCTGCTGACTTGCGGTTGTTCTCCACAAAGGCATCGGCATTCTCACGGCTCAGTCCACGTTCATTGTACAGATAGGCGTGTGCCCTCTGGGGTGTCGTCTTGCTCCAGTCGGGCTTCATCCTGCCCTTTACATCAATCATCGGCATGGGTTCTGCACCGGCTTGCTCATCTGCGGCTGCCGATTGCCCGCTCATTGCATCGCGCAAACCATCACCAACATTGCTGACACCATCAAGGACAGCCCTTTCTTCGTCAATCTGAGGTACAGACAACATGCCGTCAAGCTGTTCACGGCTGAACATGTTGACTTTTCTTCCGTTGATAGGCTGGTCGGACTCAACTTCAATCAGGCCATCTTCGTTTTCCTCGCTGGTAACAATGGCCCTCACGTCTTCGCTTCCTGCTTGCAATGTGATTTCTTCATTGAGATTGTATTGTGGTTGCCGGGAGTTATGAACCTCTGCCTGCGTCTGCTGTCCCTGCCGCGAAATGAGGTTGGTCACACGGCTGCGGTTCCGTGCGTCTGCCATGGCTTGCAGCTCCTGCTTGCTCATGCTGACTGGCATCTGTTGGTTTCCGTCAAGCGCGACGGCCACCATGCCATCGCCAAGGTCTTGCATGATGGCGTATGTATGCTGCCCGCCTGCCTCATCCGGGAACTGATAGGTGTCACCGATGGCAAAGGCAAGTGTGCCGTCTGTCTTGTCGGCTGCCTCGCGTGCCTTGCGCTCGCGTATCTGCTGGCGTGTCTCTTCCTTGAGCTGTTCCGCATCAATCACATCGCCAAGGGAAAGCAGGCCTCCCGGGGACATGAACTGAAGCTTGCCGGTCTCCGCGTCACGAACGATGATGGTCTCGTCGCTGTTCCCGGTGTCAATCATGCTGCCGTCGTCCATCATCCGCACATTACCACTGACGACAAACACCTGCTTGTCGTGCCCGTCCGCATCCTGCTCTTTCAGCGTCGCCGGGTGTATCATGCCGTCACCGCCTTGTTCCTCCCTGGCCACACGGCTGTCCACCATCGCGTCGCTTTGTGCAATCTCACTGTCAATATCATCGCGAACACGCTGTATCAGCCCGTCGTAGGCGCTCTTGGCGTTCACATAGTCCACGGCCATCTGTTTCTGACCGTCGCTGAGGCTCGCAAAACCGCGGATGGTGCGGAGCGTGTCAACAGGGCTGGCTTCCAAGTCGCGCATCACATCCTCGCCAAGGAACTCTCCGACGCTCTCCGAAAGAACCTCCATGCGGTTCTTCACATCCTGCATGTCAGTGTCTTCCGTTGCGTTGTAGCCCTCACCATACGCATTGTTTGCCGCTTCGGCATCAGGGTCTTTTTCTTCCCCGGCATTGTTTGCCGCAGCGAGATTGCAACCACGCATCTTGGTAAGGTTGCGTGCATAGTCAAGCACGGCGTTCTTCTGCTCATGGTTAAGGTTGGGGTCGAGCACCATCTGCGTAAGAACGTCCGCCATTCCGCCGTTGGGCGTTCCGTCAATCTGCTCTTGCATCTCGTTCCACCTGTCTCCGATGAAAGATGCGGCGGATGCGCCACTCTTGTTTGCCTGGTGCTTGTAACGGTAGTACTGGGCGGTTGAGCCAGCCTGCGCAACGGCAGGGGCAGAGCCAAGAAGTGCGCCCATGGTGGCACAGCCAAGCCAAATGTCGATGTGGGTCCTGGGGTCTTGCACCTGTTCCAGGGCTTCCGAGCCGTGGCCCGTAAGGGCATCAAACAGGAGGCCTTCATATTCTTCGATACCCTCACCGGGAAGGCCATTCCAGCCGCCGGCCTTCAGCAATTTGCTGTAACGACGGTACCATTCCTTGTTCCCTATGCTCGTCAGGGCGTTGCTTACACGGCTTAGCCCTATCTTCTCCAGCCCTTTCCTGACATACTTGCCAACACCCGGGATGAACTCACCGAACATCTCACTCTGGTTCTCACCAATCATGTCCCGCTCGGCCTCGGCGATGGCTTCCAGCATTCCTTTCTGTCCCTCAATGTTATAGCCGCCGTTCTCATTCACACCAACATGTCCGGCCATGAGCCTGCCCGCCTCGCCGGCCGTGCGGTTGATACCTGTGGTGTTGGTAATCATCGCACCTGCGGCCGTCGTACCCAGTGCGACACCGGTAGCCTTGAGCAGCCCTTTCCCAATAGCGGCTTTCAGGCCTGTCTCGACACCTTTCCTGGCAAGCAATTTCATACCGCCTTTCACAACACCTTTGTAGATGCCTTTCGTCAAGGCGCCAGCGCCTCCGCCCGTCAGCAGAATATCTTTCATGAAGTCAAGCGAGGTTCCTGTCGTGGTTGCCGCACGCGCCCATGCACCGTAGTCATTGCCGTACATGCCCTGCACCATTTCGTCAGTGGCGAAGTTGCTAAGCACAGCCTCTGCCGACTCTTCATCTTTGGTAAGTTGTTCGCCTGTCTGACGTTTCCTGTTGATGGCATCCACATGACGCTGCGCTTCCATGACGCTTAGCGCATCATTGGCATCGCTCTGCCCGTCGCTGAAAGTATAACCATTGGTGAGGGTATCGCCGAGAGTGTGCCAGAAATCGTTCATCAGCCCATCCCTCTTGTCTCTCAGCGTCTTTATTGTCTGATGGTTCTTGCGCGCCGCGGCTTCCAGCTGACGGTAGCGGGGGTCCAGGCGGTAGTCACGCATGCCGTTGTCGCTGACAAGACCACCGGGCATCCCATGGCTTTCATCGGCAAGGTCCCTGATGAGCCCGGCAACGGGATGCCCCGTCTTTCTGGCGTCGATTTCCTCCATGCGCTTACGCATGAGGCCGGCAAGACGCTCCTTTTCCGCCTCCGCCGCTTTCAACTGGCTCTCCACAGGATGCAGCCGCCGTTCCTTTTCCTCGTCAATGCGGCGCTGCTCCATATCGGCGGAAAACCTGCTGGTGTGTTTGTTGCCTGCCTGTGTAAGGTAGGTTTGCTCTATCTTGCCGGTCTTAGGATTGTACTCGATGTCACCGGCGACAACATTATTGCTGCTGAATACCGTGGGCCTGTCCTTCTTGCCAACACCAAGCCCGAATGCGGGCACACCTCCACCAAACATGCGCTGCTTGACGTAGGCAGAAATGTTTTTACTGCGCTCCATGGTCTGTGCGACGCTGTTGCGCATTCTCGCGACGGAGGCGTTGAAGTATGCTATTTGGGCAGGTGACATCTTCCTCGCTTTACTGCGCTGCTGCCGCCCCGCTTTGCTGCGTTGCTGCCGCCGCTGTGGTTGCTGTTGCCGCTGCGTTGTTGGAACAGGGGATTGGGCAGGAGCGGGCGCTTGCCGCCTCCCGCCCGCGAGCTGACGGCTGAACCCGTTGAAGTCGGGCAAGTCATAGTCACCCTTTATCGCGTCATACAACTTCCTGCGCTTGCCCTCGTCCTCCACATCCTGAGAGAACTGCTCATAACTGCCCATGTCATAGTCCTTTGACAGGGCATTGTATAAATTCCTCTTATTTCCGTCGTCGTTCATGGTTTACCTCATTGGATTTGGTTTCTTGCCTGTGTTGCTGCCTCCCATCGGGTTGGCTTTCCTGCCGCTGACAGCGTTCCTTGCCCGTGTCACTGCCGCGTCGCCATTCTTGTAGTTCTTGTAAGCCTGGCTCTGGGAAACGATACGCTTGGCCTCCGCGCTGGCCTCTTTCTCCCTGACACCTGCATTCATGAGTGCAATCTTGGCTTCGGCAATGCGCAGGTCAACGTCTTCCCTCGACCTGATGGCGCCGGTGCGTGCCATGGTGTACTCAATGTTGGCCTTGGCGACATTCACCTTGCGCTCCTCCTCACGGTTGCGGAGGTCGAGGGTATCCTTCTTGTACTGGATGGCATCGTTGCGGTAGTCCATGTTGCTCCGCAGGTCCTCCAGCTTAGCCATGGCGCCAAGATATTCCATGCTGTCCTTGCGGCGGTCTTCCAGCAGCCTGTCATAGCGCTCACGCCACTTGCCCGACAGGCTTCCGGCAGGGTCGGGGTATGGAGTGCCATAACGTGCATTGTTGTATGCGTCAGAGATGGCCCCAAGGCCGGTGCCGACAAGAGCCATCGTCTTCTCGCGTTTCAGCCTCCCCTCCTGCTCCTCACGGTCCCTGGCGCGCCTCTCGTACTCCTTCCGGACAAGGTCGGCGTACCAATCGTAGAAGCCGTCACCGCGTGGAGGCATGCCGGGTTTGCCGGCAAGCCCACCGTCAGCGCCGGCAGTGCCGTCAGTGCCCTTCCCGCCTTCCACGCCATCAGCCTTAGTGGCTGCAGGTGCTGGTTTCAGCACCGGTGCTATGACCTTCCCGCCCTCCTTGCCGATGCCGGTGAGCGTGACACCCTTGCGGCCTTCCACGCCATCAGCCTTAGTGGCTGCGGGCGCTGGCTTCGGAGCAGGCGGCATGCCCTTGCCGCCATCCACGCCGATGCCCGTGAGCGTAAAGCCCTTGCCGCGCTTCGGCATCTTCCCGAACTGCTCTTTCTCAAACGGCTTCCATTCCGGGATGCCGCCGCCCGTCTGACCGCCTGTTATGTCGTCAAATACTTTGCTCATACTGATGAAGTCTGATGGTTATCAAAGTCCCGTTCCCTGTGAGAGGCCATTGTATGCGCCACTGATGCCGGCCGCTGCAACGTCAAGCCCGCTTGATTTCTGCCCCTGCAGCCTGCGCAGCGTCTCGTCGAGCATGCCCTTGCGCTGCATGTACTGACCCTCAACAGCGTCCTTGCGCCGCGCTCCTGCCACTGCAATCTGACTGGCGGCGTCAGACATCGCCTGAGCGTTCGCGGCCTTCGTCGCCGCCACGCTCTCCTCCGTGCCGCCAGCCACCGCCGCGCTGCCCGCAGCCGCCTGGTTACGCTGCCTGATGGCCTCCGCAGTACGCGTCAGCATCGCCTGAGCGTCCGCACGCTGAGTCGCATCCTCGTTATACCTGCGGTCATACCAGTCCTGGTTCTCTCTCTTCTGCTCGTCAATCATCCTCATCTGCTTCTTCAGCATCTTGTTCCTGCTGATGCCACCGAGGATGCCACCGAGCGCGCCGCTTGCCGCGCCAAAAATTCCGCCTAACATATTGCCTTATCCGTTTGTAGTTGTGAAACAAAACTTATTGTACGGATGCGAAATTACAGCATTATCTTTGCACCGTCATTTTAAGTTTTGTTTTATATGCCAAGAAAGAAAGGAGATGGGCGCGGACGGCTCGGCGGTCGTGCCGCAGGAACACCCAACAAAGACAAGCCATTGAAGACGTTTCTCCGGCAACACTCGGTGCAATACTTCACACCCAGCATCGAGGAAAAGGACGATAAAGGAAAGAAGACAGGCAGGCTGGTTTCCAAGTTTGACATCGACTGCATGAACCTTGACCCGGAAAGCCGCGTCGATGCGGAAATAAAACTGCTGAAGTTCCACACACCTCAGATGCAGTCCACAAGCGTGGACGTGTCCGTGAGCGACATGAACCTCACGCTCACACAGCGGCTCGCCATGCTCGCCAGCGGAAAGGAGATTACACCCGGCGAAGACGGGTGACCCACTACTGTTTACTGTATTTAGTAACCGCAGGGATGAATTTCCCTGCGGTTTTCTTATACATTATTATATAAGGAAACTCGCGAACGCATTGCAAACGCATTAAAAAAGTATGCGAACGCATTGCAAACGCATACCCTTTTCGATGCGATTTTGTGCAAATTTTTCTCACTCCCAAAATTTCGTGGTGAAAAATGCGGTCAACAACTGAAAAGTATGCGTTCGCATCAAATTCTTATGCGTTTGCATGGGTTTTAGTATGCGAACGCATTGCAAACGCATTAAAAAAGTATGCCAAGTAAAGTAAAGTAATATATATTATACTTCACTACGTTTCGTATAATATATTTATTCTCTCTCGTCGTCACCGCGCGCGCACGCACGCGTGAGGGAGAGTTTTTTTTGTTTTTGGGGAAACAATTTTTCGATTAAGTGAGTGCAATCATGCCCCGGCATGAATTGCCGGGCGTGAGAAAAATCAACGCAAGTCAAAAGATAACACCACGGTGTGGAATTTTTTATCTACCTTTGCGCCGTAATCAAAATTAAACAGTCATGAGCAAACACCTTCAGTCACTTCTTGACCTGCTTGGAAAAACCAAGCGGCATATCACAATCTATGCAGCAGACTATCCGTTTGAGTCCCTTTGCCGTATCGGCAAGGAACTCAAAGCACAGGACAAGACAATGACACTGGTCATTGGACGCGAACTGACAGACTTCCAAATCGGGCAACTCGTCGATGCCAGCGACGACCGCTTTAACTTTGAACTTTGAATGTCATGACGAAAGAAAATATCACCGGGCTGCTGAGCCGCAAGGCGCAAATCGTTTTGCGTGCCGACGATTTCCGCATCAGCGACCTGAGAGACATCGCCTATGAAGCCTGTAGACATGAAGTTGTGCTGACGCTCATCGTCGGCAAAGCTTATAGTTTCCAGTCCATCCTTGACATTGCAGGTTTGGGAGGTAAGTTCCTGCGCCTTGACCTCACAGGGGCTTAGAAGCCTTTCCCTTTCTGCCGCTCATACACGGCAACTTTGCCGTTGTCGCAGTTGACAATCTTGAACTGCACGATGCAGCGTGGAGGAATATCGTCCGGCAGTTCTGCCACCAGTCGCTTTATCACCTCGTCGATGTTGCTGCAGCCGATGTCCTCAAAGCTGGCGAGGCACTTGCCTTGGAAGAAAGCAGCCGCCTTGATGAGCATCTTCGGTGACAGACGGAACACCGTGCTTTCCTCCTCCTGCGCTGCCTGTTTGCTGGCTTGGTCGGAGAAGAAGATGAAATCAACAACACGCTCGTTCAGTTCCCATGCAGGTGTGAAGTCCAGTTTGATGTATCCGCGAGTGATGCGGTGTCCTGCACTATGGTTCATGCCAAAAGCCACCTCGTCGATGCTGGCACCACAATCGTTCTGCGCCACCGTTCCCCATGTGTGACGGAATGTATAGACGCAATACCAGTTCTCCTTTGGTATGCCCATGCTCTCACAAATCTTTCGGATGCCTATGTTCACGTTCGCGCTGAAACTGTCGCTGGTGGTGTGCCTGTCATGGAAGTTGAACAGCCATTCACTGCCTGGTACTGAAGCATACTTCTCAAACAACGGCTTGATTATCTCCGGCACACGCATTTCAAAGTATGCTCCATCAGAACGGCTGCGCATGGTCTTCGCACGCTTGTAGTGGATGATGCCACCGTGATAGTCCTCCCTGCGCAGGTTGTATAAATCAACCGTGTTGATGCCTCCAAGACACAATACCATCATGGCTACGTCTCGACCAAGTTCGGGCAACGGCAACTTCATCTTGCTTTCGGGCAGGGGAGAAGAAAAGAACCTGCGGCACTCCTCCGCACTGATGGCTCGCTTCTCGGGACGGTCTGCATGTGGTATCTTCACCTTTACCCACGGATTGGTCTTCACTCTGATAAGCCCGGTGTCATAGTCGTTCAGTTCCTCGATGGCTGCGCGAAACACCTGCCTCATGCACACAGGGTACATTTCCTTTGCCCTGTTCGTCTGCTCCATCGTCTTTATCCACTTCGCCACGTTTGTGCTGGTCAGCTGCGAGAACTTAATCTTTGTCGTGCCGAAGTAACGCTCCATGTGCTGCAATGCCAGCTTGTAGTTCTTCGAGTTCCGTTCCTGCCCATTGTCGATGAGCCTGTCGATGTGCTTACGCGCATAGTCAGAGAAACACAAGTCCTCGTCGCCTTTCTCCAAGTAATCCACAATCATCCTGCAAGTCCAGTCGCGTATGTCAACGCGGTTGAGCTTCTCCATGTAGTCGAGAATGAGCGACGTGCAGAACTTCATCACAACCGGGTCGGTGATGTCCTTGCTCTTTGACAGTCCGCGCTTCGTCACCACCTTGCCGGTCTTGATGTAGAGAGTTGAACGCTTGTGGTTCACTCTGATGAATACGGGATAGAACCCGTCCTTTCGCGCCCACTGGACGCATGATTTCATTGTTGCCATAATCTATTGTTTGCTAATCTGTGTTCCCATTGTTTGTTTGCATGTCTCTGTAAAGTCCTGCTAACTCGCTCATTTCAAATCCAAATCACGTCCAAATCACGGTGTCAGAATTTCCAAGACTTTTCCAAATCTTTTCCGTTCATTCTGCGTCACAAAGTGTGTCGAAATGCACAATCCTCCATTTACGAAGTTAGGCGGAAGTCCCTTTATTCATCGGGGCTTACCGCCTAACTCTCTCAGTTTGAGGTTTCAGTCACTTATTCCTCTACGGCTGCCTGCGCGGCAGACATCGAAGACTGTAAACGAGATAATTAGGCGGTTATTCAAATCTAAATCAAATCATGTCTTTTTTTATTTTTATCTTGTCGATTAAATCATAGTACATCTGCACAGAAGCATCGGTCGCAAAAGCGTCTGCCCACTGGCTGAACGTGTATTCCAGTCCGCTAACCTCATCGAGGTATGGACTTTCCCAAAGAGCTTCCAATGAAGCGTAGGCTTCTGCTGGGTCTTTGCCGTATGCGTCCACCACTTCCGTTCCATATTGCTCAACGAGTATCTTTGTCCAGTCGCTTTGCTCACAGCCGGGATTGAGACGCAACGCCTCGAACGCCGCTACCTTCAGTTCGTCCAGCGTGTCGTCGTTGGTGCAGGAACTTGCCATTAGCCGGTCTATATCTGTCATAACACAAAACTTAAAATCTTTCGTTGTCTATATTTAATTATCTTTGCGACATGAAAGAGTACTGGTATCTTAGAGAGGGAGACTTTCTCCCCGAAACAATCGACATCATTTGCAAGAGTTGGAAAAAGTCCCGCCGTTCCATCGTAGAGTTCCTTTCCAAAAGTGCTAACATCTTCACGTCAAAGGAAGATGCCATGAGGGCATCACGCGTAGTTCGTGCCGCACTCATCGCCCATCAAGAACTTCAAGGACATCTCGCAGAAATTCGTACTGCCGTTGATATTCCTCGATATGACGAGGGCTAATGCCTCGGCTCTCCATTTCTGTAAAGTCAAGTTCACCATTGGTTTTTGCAAGTTCCAAGGCATAGCGGATAAAACGTTTCTTGTCCAATACATGTGTGCTGTCCGGAAACGTGGACAGCCACTGTTCTTTCAATTCGTTTAATTTTTCATGTTCCATGATCATTTACTTATTTGTATTATTTGTTTTTCAATCTTTGATAGTCTTTCCATGACATACCCGTCCGTATATGGGCATCTTTGAAAATTGGGTCCTTGTGCATTCTGTACATAGTCAAGGCCGTTTGAAATTTATTTGTTCGTTTTCTCATACACTCTTATCAATCGCTCTTCATTTCTTCACTCACTACTTTCTTGGTATTGTTCAATAACTTCTTGTTGTATTATAGAACTCGTAAATCTTTGAAAGACCGTAAATAATAGCCACAACACCCCGAGAATAAGACAAAGAATAGCAGGATTAGAATCAAACTTTGTTTCTTTCTTAAAAATTAAACGCGACAATTTCTTTCTCAAAAGCAATGTAAGCCCTAACAATAAAAGCCACATCTCCGGACAGGCGCATGCAGCACCGAAACGACCATAAAAACCATAAGCAGGTTTATCATCGAATCCAAGCAGTACTATGATTAAAGCGTATGTTAATACCATTACTGCCCAAATAACTATTAGTACACTGTAAAACAATATCTTTTTCATCCTCTACCCTCCATTAGCATTTCAATTGTTATATCCTTTAAGTTTCTTTTCAGTCTTTCTCTCAACGCCTCCACCTCGTCGCGCAGCTCTCTGATGGTGTTGCGCATCGAGTAGAGCTCAGCGCAGACGAGCAACGCAAGTAGTATGCAGAGACCTCCTATCCAGTTCATCGTCCTTCCTCCTATACTTTTCCAGTTTTTCTTTGAACTTCTAAGTCTTCCAAACGCTTTCTATCAACATCAGAAAGCAGAGGTTTTACTTCACATAGTATGCTATAAAACATTTCTTCACTTTGTAAGTCTGAATTGTTTTCAACATTAGCAAGCGCATCATTCATTTTGTTCAAGGTCTTATCAATAGTATCTTTCTTGTTTTTTCCCCACAAGTAATTTCTAATAGCGTAAAGATAATACTCGTAAGCTTGTAACTGGTAGTTATTTTGAACAAGTATGTCAGCACATACAGAAAACAACATCGCTTTAACTTCATTTGTTGCCGCTTCATTTTCGGCTATCTTCTTTTCTGAAAAAGATTTCAATTTTTCAATTTCTTCTTTGGTTTCGATGGTTTTGTATATATTCCAGCCGACTAACAATGTCACGAGTATGCATAGAACTGACACCATAACTCCAGTGGCATTGAAATCTAACAAATACGGCCTACTTGTAATTATTGCAACGACACCAAAAGAAACAGCAATGCAGCTAAGAACAAAAGAGTACTTTTCTTTAATCATTGTAATCATTCTTCTTTCATCTGATTATAGTAACTAAACATTTCCTTTGCTGCTTCAAAGAATTTCATGCTTACATCAAGAGCTTTATCATCTTTGGTTGGCAGTTTTAATGCCCTAAGCCTTTCAACCTCCATGCGTAATGAAGCAATCTCTTGCCTCATCTCGTCTATTTCTTCTTGACTTGGCATAGGTTTTTCTTCACCGTCAGTCAAGAAATACGTTATAGGCACATTGAAAATTACAGCAAGTTCACGAAGCAAAGATGTGCTAACATCTTGCTTCTCTAACATGTCATAAACTGCTTGTTTCGACTTATTAAGCCTTTTAGCAAGCGCAGGAGCGTCAATTTTTTCTTTATTCATTAACTCCCTGATTTTCAGTCCAACATAAATCATAGTCAATTTTTTATTGAAAATAATTCCACTTTTTCTTGTAAGATAGTCAATCTTTTCTTAACTTTGCAGCGGAAAATTAATAAATTATTCTCAAACAACAAAGAAAATGGAACAGAATTATCAAGAGAAGAAGCCCATTCGGGCAACATTGAAAGACATGCAGGTGGGAGATATTGTACACTTCCCAGCATCAAGAACGAGCGTGATACGCTCAACAACATCAACACTCGGACTGGAGCTTGACCGCGAGTATGCATCAAGAATTAATCGCGATGCAAGAACTATTGACGTAATCAGAAACAGATAACCTTATGAAAAAGACCATCATCATCACATTGGCATTGTTCGCAAGCCTCTGCACGTCCGCGCAGACAACCTACACTCGCAACGGCAACACGTTCGCTGCCGTTCAGACACACCGCCGGCAGGATGTGCGCGCCAACGCCGACAGCACAAAGTACACCTTTGAGTGCAGCGACAAGAAAGTTCGCAACATTTGGATTGCCCGCACCGGCAGCTGCTTCGTTATCCGCAGGAGCAAGACCAAGGGAACGGAGTACCGTCAGTATTGCCCCCGCGAAGTTAGTGCAGCCATCTGCAAGGAAATAGGCAGAGAATACAAACCCTCAAACAAGTAAGCCTTATGAAAGAACTACTCATCCCATTCACCAACTGGCGCGTTCACGTGCTTGCCGTTCTCGGCATGGTCGCTGCCGTTCTCATCCTCTCAGAGGAAAGTGAAGACGCAAGCATGTTGTCTTTCCTTGTCTCCAAGGCCATCGGCTTCGGCATCGCCTACATCATCCACCGCCTCGGCAAGTACTGGGACAGCAAAGGTAAAATCAACGAACTGATGGCACTCGCCGACGAAGAGGACTGACCATGTTCAATCTCGAATTTCCCGACAAGGTGGTGTCATACGACACGTTCATGGACGACCTTTCATCGCGCATAGTTCGCAAGATGCAGCGTGCGGAGGCAGACCCTAAGACGGTCAGCCAACGAAAGGCTTACTCCATCTTCGGACGTGCCAATGTTGACCGCTGGCGCAAGGAGGGACGCATACATCCTTGCAAGCGTCCGGGAAAGGTGGAGTACTGCATGGCAGACTTACGACTTCTTCAGCAGACGCAACAAGATTACTTCAAACGCTAACGAATATGGATTACGCAATTTACAAAACTACCAACGGCAAGCACCCTCGCGTTATTCACCGCTTCACACAGGAGGCTTGCAACCACAAGGCAAAGGCTGCTGCGCGTGAAAAACTAAATGATATGTGGCTTCGTGTCCTCCAGCGTCCGATGCTCCATCACAACCCCAAAGGTACAAAGGACGATTTCCAGTACGACTATATGACGAGCGTGAACACCTCTGAGTGCATCCGCTTCTACATAGACAAATTATAAGTTAAACCATTAAATATCGTATCAACATGAGCCAAATCAATCTCACCGTCGAACAGCTCAACAAAATGGGAGCATTCGGCATCGCGAAGTCCGGCACCGTCCGCGACAAGTTCATCAACATCTACGACACCCTCTGGGGCGCGGGAACAGGAGAGCCTGCCTACGAGCGGGAAAGCATCTTCTTCAACAAACTGCTGCGCGACAACCCTGCACTGCAGAAGTCAACACCGTTCTCGCTATTCACGGCGTTAATCGACCTTGCCGTGTGCGGCCTGTCGTTGGAGCAAGGCACACGCGCACTCTGCTACCTCCTCAACCGCAACGTGAACATCGGGACACGTGAGCATGCGCAGTGGGAGTGCCGTGCCGTCCTCACCATTTCAGCATACGGCGAACTGGTGCTGCGTGAGCGCGCAGGACAGATACGCCATGCCGACAACCCGGTGCTGGTGTACAGCAACGACGAGTTCAGCTTCACCGACACCGATGGCGCAAAGCGCGTGTCATACACCTGCCACCTGCCACACACCGGACAGCGAATCGTGGCTTGCTACCTACGCATCACCCGCGCAGATGGCAGCATCGACTACTCGGTAATGACGGAGGAAGACTGGGTGCGCCTCGCACAGTACAGCGCACGTCAGAACAAGAATGGTGGTGCCAACGCTCTATATGGAGTTGACCAGCAAGGTGTAGTCAATATTGACAGTGGGTTCCTCATGGCGAAGTGTATCAAACACGCTTTCAAGACTTATCCGAAAGTCCGTATCGGACGTGGTACTGAGTTGCAGAGCCAGCAGGTTGAGGAGAAAGAAATCGAAATCAACGACGATTTGTATGGTGTTGACACCGAGACTGGCGAGGTCATGCAGCCAGAGCCACAGCCGTTTGGACCTCCTGCCAACGACGTTTCTGCAGGTGTAACCGTAGATGCCGGTGACGATGATGGCTTCTAACGAGAGAAAAGAAAGCGCGTGCAAGGGATGCCCGCAGACATCCAACTGCATCAACGGCCTCTATTGTACGCGCCTCAACCGCTATGTGGAATATGCAATAGCGCAACCTTGCACACAAATCATTAACAATCAAAACAAAGTATCATCATGACAACAGAAATAACAGTATTTGAGCCGCAGAACTTTGGCACTATCGTCAAGGCAGCGCCGCAGGCTTTCAAGGAGAACAGCGTTTCGCACGACCGTTGCATCCAGTGCGGGAAGGAACTTCTCAGCCGTGCAAACAGCGAGGGAATGAACGATGCGCTCGACCAGGAAATAGCCGTGTTCATTGACAGGGCAAAGAAGACCGTGCGCAAGATGAACGGCAAGCGTTCCGCCGTAACACAGATTTTTGACAACATCCGCTCCGTCTATACAAAACTGGAAAACGAGGTTGACCCTGCAAAGAAAGGAACGGTTGCAGCACAGTTGCAGGACATACGCAACCAGTACGCTGCCAGGAAACGCGAGGAGCGTGAGGCCGAAATCCGGCGCAGGCAGGCGGAACAGATGAAAGCCGGCGCAAAGGAGAAGTATGCTGCCGAGGCGCACGAGGACATGATGCGCCAGTTCAACGCGCTGCTGGCTTCCGTATGCAACCGCATGACGGAACTCGACCGCGCGCTCACGCTCGACAACTACGCCGTCATACAGGATGGTGTCAGGAACACACCCGACAAGCTGCCGCAGGAATGGTTCGACAGTCTGCGTCCGTCGGTGCTGCTGCCCTCCTTCCTCTCACCCGAGGAAGCACGCGCTATCGCTGACGAGGTTAAGCGGAACATGAAAAAGCAATTCGATGAACAATTCACTTTTGAGATTTCCACCAACCGCGACGACATTCTTGACCGTATGCCATCCAAGCGTAAGGAATTGGAGCGCATTGCCAAAGCCAACAAGGAGGAGGCAGAGCGTATCAAGAAACAGATGGAGGAGCGCGAGCGCAAGGAAGCCGAACAGCGAGAGAAAGAACGCGCAGAGCGCGAGGCAAAGGAGAAGGCCGCTGCCGAACTCGCCGCGCAGAAGCAGGAAATGGACACGCTCTTTGGAGCGGCAGAACAGCAAGCGAGCCAGTACCAGCCGAAAACGTCGGTCAAAAAACGCATCAACGTAATCAACCCGGAGGGCTTCATGCAGGTAGTTGGTATGTGGTGGGCGCAACTGGGCTGCACTCTCTCTGTTGCTGAACTTAAAAAGATTTTCTCAAAGCAACTGACATACTGCAACAAACTGGCTAACGACAAGGAACACCCAATCTTTATCCAGTCTGAGCATATTGAATACGTGGACGATGTAAAAGCAAAGTAACTATGTACGAAAGCGGATATTACCCAGCAGGTGCGGAGCATGACCCAAACGCTCCGTGGAACCAGTCAGACCACGAACCAGTATCGCAGGACATCGAGTATTCTTGCACCATGCGTCGCACTGCAACCGTCGAGACTACAAACTATGTGCCTGGTACATGGGAAAAAGACGAGGACGGCTTTGGCTATCGTGACGGTGATGATTTCTCCGATACCGATTGGCTGTCCGACTTCAAAGATACCTATCGTACACCGAAAGAACTCATTGACCTGCTCAAAGAAACAGCCAAAGAACTTGCCGATGGCAAGATGCCTAACAAGCTAAAATCGTTTTGGCAAGACATAATGGCTGACTGCGAAAACTGGAGTATCGACGATGAAGAAACAGAAATGCTTTGATTATGATGAATATCCAAGATATAAACTACTACGAGCGAAGTGAGGTCAGCAACTCTGACCTCACCGAACTCAAAAACCTGCTCCATCCGCGCCTACAGTTTGGTGATAAGGAAGCAGCGTTCCGCTTCGGCTCTCTTGTCGATGCCATCATCACAGAACCCGACCGCGTGAACTACTACCAGTTCACCGTTGACGATGTTCAGTACACGGAAGACGAGTTCCGTCACGCACAAGAAATGTACCGTTCGCTTCGTCGGGAGGCTCGCAATGATGCTTTTCTTGCAAAGGTGCTGGAGATTGCGGACACGCAACGCTGTATGGTAAATAAGCAACAGCAGTTTGAGTATGGTGGGTTTGTTTTCACTCTCGACATTCGCTGCAAGTGGGATTGGTTCCTTGACCTTTTCGGCTTCGGTGGCGACCTCAAAACGACTTTCGCTTCTACGCAGAAAGAATTTGACGAGGCTGTGGACTTCTTCGACTGGGACAGGAGCCGTGCATGGTACATGGATATTGCGCACTCCGACCGTGATTTCATCTACGGCATAAGCAAAAAGAACTGTTGCGTGTTCAAGAAATTTATAAACCGCGACGATGCAATCTACAAACGTGGACGTGAGAAATATGAAGAACTGGCTTTCCAATACTGGTGTCTGAACCTATAAACACTTACAATCATGGAAGACAACAAAATCACACAAAAGAATTTCATCCTGCGCCACTTGCAGGAGTTTGGAAGCATCGAGCCGCTTGCGGCACTGCGTGAATACGGCTGCTACCGTCTTGGAGCCGTGATATTCCGCCTGCGCGCCGAGGGATACAACATCACAACAGAGCAGATGGAGGCAAGAAGCAAGATAACAGGACGTCCTGTACGGTTCGCAAAGTATATACTGCACGCTTGATATGAACGCACTACGACATAACTTGAGGATTGAGCCGTACCCATACCAGCGGGAGGGGATATGCTTCGGGCTTGAAAAGCGCCGCTTGCTCATAGGCGACGAGCCGGGACTTGGCAAGACGCTACAGTCCATCGGCATCGTCGATACGGCCAACGCCTACCCTGCCCTTGTCATCTGCCCGTCCTCTCTTAAAATAAACTGGCAGCGTGAGTTTGAGAAGTTCACCAACAAGAAAGCACTTGTACTTGACAACGCTACACGCACGGCATGGCCATACTTCCTGCAAATGGGTATGTTCCATGTTGCCATCGTCAACTACGAGAGCCTGCGCAAGTATTTCGTTTGGGACATCAATTCTTCAGACCGTCGCTCTTTCCGGCTCAAGGATGTGGTGTTCAACGATGCCATCAAGGTATTCCGCTCTGTTATCATAGACGAGAGCCACCGCGTAAAAGACCCGTCAGCACAGCAGACCATCTTCACACGCGGCATTGCCGACGGCAAGCAGTGGCGCATACTGCTTTCGGGCACGCCGGTGGTGAACCGGGCAGAAGACCTCGTATCGCAACTATCCATCATGGGACGCTTGCAGGAGTTCGGAGGCCGCGCCAAGTTCCTTGCCGACTACGGAGAGAACGACAACCTCGACGAGCTTTCCGCACAACTCTACCACCGCTGCATGATACGCCGTGAAAAGGCAAAGGTGCTGACGCAACTGCCCGACAAGACGCGTACAGACCTCTATGTGGAAATCGCCAATCGTGAGGAATACGAACTTGCAGCGGAAGACCTTGCCGAGTACCTGCGTCAATATAAGGAGTGCTCCGATTGGGAGATACGTCGCAAGATGCGCATGGAGGCTCTTGTCAAGTTCATGACACTGCGCTCGCTCTCTGCCAAGGGTAAGGTGAAACAGGCCGTTGACTTCGTGCGCGTATTCCTCGCCAGCGGCAAACCGCTCATCCTGTTCTGCTCACTCCATGAGATTGTAGATGAACTGTGCAACGCGTTTCCTGATGCTGTACGCGTTACTGGCCGCGACAGCGCACAGGAGAAGCAAGCCGCCGTCGACAGTTTCCAAAGTGGCGACAGCCCACTTATCATCTGCTCCATCAAGGCAGCTGGTGTCGGTCTCACGCTTACAGCCTCATCCAACGTGGCGTTCATCGAACTGCCGTGGACATATGCCGACTGCTGCCAATGTGAAGACCGGGCACACCGCATCGGACAGAAAGATAATGTCACCTGCTACTATCTGCTCGGACAGCACACCATCGACCCGGTACTCTACCGCATCATACACAGGAAGAAGTCAATCGCCAGTCAGATAATGGCGGCGGATGATGACATACCGACCGATGAACTCTATTTCAACGAACTGCAATCGGCTTTCCTCACAGACTACAACGATGAACACAAATGAAAGAAATATCAAACCGCCAGTTCAGCCAACTGACAGAGAAGTTGCCTCGTATCTTGGCTCTCGCTCGTGGGGCAAGACGCTCACTTACGCTTCGTCAGTACGAGGACATCAGACAACTTCAACTACTCCATAATCAACTCGTAAAGAAAAAGTTTAACAAGGAAAAATAAAAGACATCATGACAAAGAATGACATTATCCACCAGTTGGTGAAGCGTACAGACCTCACCACATCACAGGCAACACATGCCGTTGAAAACCTCATCGACATCATAGCCGATGCTCTTGTATCCGGAGACACCATACTGCTGCGTGGCTTCGGCACTATAAAGACCGTGCGGCGTGCGGCAAAGACTGCACGCAACATCAGCACTGGTGCTGTTGTCAAAGTCCCGTCTCGCCGACAGGTGAAGTTCATTGCTTACAACCAACTGCAATCACGCATCGACCATGAACACAAGGATATTATTCGCTAAGGCCAAGACCAACAAGTACCATGCCGAGAAATCGGGTGGCTATGCATCGCGCAAGGAACACAGACGCGCCAACGAGCTGCGCTTGATGCAGCGTGCCGGACTTATCTCCAACCTGCGCGAACAAGTACCCTACGAGTTGATACCTACCCAGCGTGGTGCTGATGGCAAAGTGATTGAACGCGCCTGCTCCTACATTGCGGACTTCGTTTATGACACCAAGGATGGCAAACACATCGTCGAAGACACCAAGGGAGTACGTACCGACGTGTACCGTATCAAACGGAAGCTCATGCTCCTCGTGTACGGAATAAGAATTACTGAACGGTAAACAATATTTGACAATGGGAAAGCAAGTAAAGATAACCAACTATTTCTCTCACGACAGCAACGCCCGTAACGATGAGAAGCTCATACGCTTGCGCATGAAGCATGGTGCAGCAGGATATGGAGTTTACTTTATGATACTCGAACGGTTGAGGGAGGAAAAGAGTTATAAGAGCGTCAAAGATTACAATATGATAGCCTTTGACTTTCGTGTCGATGCTGCCATAGTCAAGTCTGTAGTTGAAGACTTCGGGCTATTTGTCCTTACAGATGATGGTAAGTACTTCTATTCCGACAGTTTCAACAATCGAATGGAAGCAAAGGATGCCAAACGAAATCACCGTTCTGAGAGTGCAAAGATTGGTGCAAAAGCAAGATGGAGCAAGAAAAATGCACAGACAGATGAGCGACTAAAGGATAATCCCACGCCCAAACCAGCACCTACACCCAAGCCGGCACCAGTAGGGACACCTGCCACTGATAACGCGGATTACCTCATCCGCTTCTTCAGCAAAGAGAACAAAGCCAACCTTGAAGTGCTGCTGCTGAACCTCGGACTGAAACCTAAAGACCTGCCGAAATTGAAGAAAACGGCAAAAGATGTGGTCGCGGAATGGGAACTGTCCAACAAGCAACACCAAGACTACACCGACTGGTCACAACATCTTATCGCCACAATGCGCGTTAAGGTTAAAGACAAGCAAGAGGCAAAGGGCATAGAAACAGAACCGCCATCAACTGCAGACTATCAGTATGACAGTGGCTTTGGAAGCAAAGATGTATAACCCTCTAAATTATAACAATGGAAGATAAGCAAATGACAGAGGAACAAAAGCGTGAGGCACAACAGAAAGCAACTCTCGCACGGATGCACATCAGCACACTTAATCAATGTATGGAACGTGCATGGAAAAAGATGCAGCAGGAAAAAGAGAAGTCACAAGACCTTTCCATCAAAGAAGTGTTTGACGCTCATGCCCAAACGCTCATGTGGGTGGCTAACAATGTGGTGCTGGCTCACCAGAGGCGAAAGTTCGTCGTTGACGATGACAACCGCGACGTGCTGCGCTTCCTGCTATACTACTTCAACGGATGTCAACTCGCAGAAGACGTGTTCCCTGGCCGTGGCTACAAACTCCACAAGCACATCATGCTCATGGGGGCGGTGGGCACTGGCAAGACATTGCTCATGCAAATCTTCTCCGAGTACCTGCGCATCACGGAAAACCCCCGTTACTTCCACAACCTTTCCGTCACGCAGATGGTCAACTACTACACGCTGCACAACAACCTCGACCGATACACCTTCCACGAGGAGGAAAACCGAGGCTTCCAATGCACCCCCGTAAACATCTGCCTCAACGACATCGGAGTGCAGTCCACCAAGTTCTACGGCATTGACACCGACACGCTGACAACAGAGTTCCTGCATGCCCGCAACGAGATTTGGACACAGTACCACAAGATGGCACACCTCACCACAAACCTCACCACCGGGCAACTCAAACAGAAGTACAAGGATGGCTTCGGGAGACTGCTCGACCGCTTCAAGACATACAACATCATCCCTCTCACTGGGGATAGCAGAAGATAACTTTTTTATTCACTCATAAATTTCAAAACAGTATGACAAAAGATTTCATTCCAGAAACCGGCCACGCCACTTCGCTTGTCGAAGAATTGCAACCGATGTTCTGCTCTCGCGCTTCACTGCTGCAAGCACAGGACAAGTTGACGAACAATCCCGACATGGATTGTCAAATGCGCCTACGTTTCGCTGATGGCTCGGAAGTCGCGCTCAAAATCAAGCGTGCCGACATTGAGAACATCATCACGGAACACATTAGCACTATTGAAACCAGCATACACAATACGCTGGACGAGATTGTAACAGAAGAAACAAAACAAAACAGCTAAATCATGAACAGTTATTTTGAAGTCGGTGTCCGCTACGACAAGACAATGGAAGACGGTGTTATTCGCAAAGTAACAGAGAATTACCTTTTAGATGCTATCTCTTTCACAGAAGCGGAAAAGCGTGCCACAGAGGAAATGGAAGCCTACATCAGTGGCGAGTTCAGAGTGGTAACAGAGAAGATTACCAACATTGCAGAAGTCGTAACTACTGACGATGCGTCTGCAGATAAGTTCTACAAAGTTAAGCACAGCCTCATCACCATTGACGAGAAAACCACCAAGGAAAAAAAGCAAGCGCAGTACATCATTATCCAAGCATCCAGTGTTGATGATGCTCGCGACCGCTATAAGCAGCATATCAAAGGCTGGCTCGTTGACGTGGTACTGGAGGCTGTCAGCGAAACGAAGTACATGGATTATTTCCCTTATAACAATAATTAAAAATCAAAAGACAATGAAAAAGTACATTGGAACAAAGACCATCATGGCTAAGCCGATGGCAAAGAGTGAAGCAGAGAAAGTGTTGAACCGCAGCCTTGCTGACGCAAAGGGTGGCGAAGACGGCTACCTCGTCGAGTACCCGGACGGCTACAAGTCATGGTCGCCCAAAGAGACGTTTGAGGAGGCTTACAAGGTTGCTGACACATACCTCGACCGTATGCGTATTGAGTATGCCGATGTCAAGGAGCGCGTTTTGAAGCTGCACACGTTCTTGATGTCTGAGGAGTTCAGAGCATTGCCCAAAGAGAAACAGGCAAAGTTGCAAGCCCAGTGTGGTGCAATGTCCGCCTATGTCGAAATTCTCGGTCAGCGTATCGACGAGGCTAAGATGGAGCAGAAGCAACAGGAGGCTGCACAAGCTGCTGCCGCTGCACAGAAGATGCGTGAAAGCCTTGTCGGTCTCACTATCGTAGAGGCTGGCAAGTGTGACTTCTGCCCAAGCGAGACAACCGACTGCAAGAAACTCATCCTTGCCGACGGCTCGCACATCCGCGTGAAAGACATGAGTAAACAACCCTCTAAAGCACAATAACCATGAGTAAAGAAATAACTATCCCTGTTCCCGACGGCAAACGTGCCGAGTGGATTAACGGTGTTCTTACACTCGTTGACGAGCAGAAAGTAGATAACCGTCCAGTAACCGAACGTATCAAGACGTTTACCGATGCTTGCAATGCGCTTGGTGATGAGCATCCACTCGTCACACAATACCGTCTTACCGCTGCCGCATATAAAGGCGACCCCATGACGGAAGATTTCATTGCTTACCTCAAACTCCGTATCATCGTCGCTGCCCTCAATGAGGGCTGGGAACCTAAGTTCGAGAAAGGCGAATACCGTTACTTCCCTTGTTTCTATCTCTACACCAAAGAACAGTACGACGAGTTAGACGATGAGGAAAAAGGGCGTTGTGTTCTTCGCTCCGGCAGCAGCACGGGCTCGAGCAACGGCTTCGTGAACTGCAACTCGATTGTCGATGCTTCGTTCTCGGGCGCCAACGTCGGCTCTCGGCTTGCCTTCAGAACTCGTGAACTCGCAGCCTACGCAGGTAGGCAATTCACCGAGGAATGGGCTGACTTCATGTTTAAGCCTCGCACTGGCGAGGAATTAAACGGAAAGTCAGAAGCAGCCAAAACCACCATCGACTTCGACGACAATGAATAACGGACGCTTACAATTCTTCAATCTTGTAAAGGCTATGCGTGAGGCGCAAAGGGAATACTTCTCTACGCGCTCTCACGAAGCCTTGACAAAGGCACGCCTGCTTGAACGTAGCGTGGATGCCTACATAAAGCGCGGCGACGAGTACCTGCAACAACCACAACAACCAACTCTATTCGAATAATGAGAATATACATCTGCACACCTATCAACGCACGGCAAGAGCCGACAATGAGCGGGAAACTTCTTGCAGCCAGACACCGCATAGCGATTGTACTCGAGGGACTGCAAGGTCTTCCGTGCGGCATTGACCAACGATGGATTAATGAGTTTAAAAAGGTTGTCGGCGGGAACGTTCACGAAAGGCCGGAGATTTTTAATTTTTAAAACGAAATGATATGAAAGCAAGAATAATAAAAACGGGAGAAGAAATAACGATTATAGGCATTAGCAAGGAGTGGGGAACAGCTCAATATTATGGTAGTGATGGAATTTATCGCCAACGTACTTTTAAAGACAAAGAGATAGAATTTATAGATACCACAGACACTCGACAAATTGACTGGGAGCAGCGCAGGTACGAGATAGCAAAAGATATATTGGTTGCATCATATTCTCAAATTGAAGAATATGACGTTGATGTTACTATATTTGCTGATATCAGTGTAGCATGGGCGGACATGCTTATAGAGAAACTAAAAAAGGAAAGCAAATGAAGAAAATAATGTTTAACGACAAGTTCCTGCTCACCCAAGCGGTGCTAAATGGAACGAAGACAGTGACAAGACGGTTACTGAAAGTGCCTAAAACTTGTAATGGTAAAGAAGTGTATAGTTTCAATATACTTACTAACAATGCAGGTACACAATGTGTGGATTTGGTTGATGAAAATGGAGGCGTATTAGACAGCTGGAAACCACGTTATGAAGTTGGTGAAGTTGTAGCAATTGCACAACCTTACAAAACACTTTATCCTAATGCAGATTTTGAAACGGAAGACAGTTATCACTTCCTGACGGAATCAAAAGGATGGAATAACAAAATGTTCGTCCGTGCCGACCTCATGCCACACCACATCAAGATTACCGATGTAAGTGTCGAACGCTTGCAAGACATATCAGACGATGACTGCTTGAAAGAGGGCATCATTCATCTCACTGCATTAGGGATTGGCGGCTATGGCTACATAACAGCAGATGGTAAGTGCTGCATGTGCGACACTTCACGAGAAGCCTTTGCCGAACTTATCAACGAAGTCTGCGGCAAAGACACTTGGGAGCGCAACCCATGGGTGGAGGCGTACACGTTTGAAAAGGTGGATTAAAATAGAGAAATTGTATAAACAAAATAAAATAATTAGAACATGACAAACAACGATATACCAATTTGCATGGCAGAGGAATATTGGGCAAACTCCCAACTCTCGATAGTGAGGTACTACGGTCGGATAAAGGTCGGCGGACATGAGTACGTCATTGTCAACAAGGACGGCATGGACGTGTTCTTTGCGAGGCTCTTTGCAAGAAACTTAATCAGAAGAAACAAGCAGTATGAAAACCTATTATCTTACATTATCAAAAGTATTCCCATCTACCCATGCCAAGGCAGGTATGAATACATGCTTTGAGGAGAAACTTCGCGTATATAAGTTGCACACCATCAGAGCAAATTATGAGTATTGGAAGAAACGCTTTGAGCAAATTGCCGCTGGCGAGGCTTGCCTTTCCATCCGTCAGTGGGTTGGCAAACCTTATGGAAAAGGTTCTACACAACGAGAGATAGTCCGTCTTACTCGTGAGGATGGTATCGGCATACAGAAACTGAGAATTTATGAGCATGAGCCTCTCCCAGTTGTGTATGCTGATAGGTACACTACGCCTGTTGGCTGGCAGGAACTCGCAAACAACGATGGGCTTTCTCTCAATGACTGGCGCGAATGGTTCAAAGACTACGACCTTTCACAGCCAATGGCAATTATTCATTTTACACCTTTCAGATACTAATATGAAACTCTACATCGCAACACCTATCAACGCTCGTCAAGAGCCGACAATGCGCGAGAAACTTATCTCGGCAAAACATCGTGTCGAAATGCTGAAAGAAATCCTTGCGGATGATGTTCAGTTCAAGGACTACGAACTGACAAGCACTTTCGACTTCAACAACATCTACGATGCCGACGAAGAAAAGGCAATGTCACGGTGCATCTACCATGTCCTTACTTCCGATGCTATCTACCTTGACCACGGCTGGACTGCATCCAAGGGCTGCAACCTTGAATACCGTGCAGCCAAAATCTACGGCAAACAGATTTTTGAACATGATAAACTCTAAACTTAACGCGCCGATAATATCCTACGCTTGTAACTTTGCAACATAAAGCGGCGAGCACCGCGAGTGCAAGGCGGGACTTGTTACATATCTGCCGGGAAAGAGATGCTTCGAATGAAATTCAAATGCGTGCAGCCATGATTAAGGAAATACAATACGCAGGCTACGCCACCGAGCCGTCGGACTATGAATGTCCCGACGGCCAGCTGGCTACGTCACTCAACCTCATCAGCGAGGACAACCAGCTGAAACCTGTCTTCCAGCCAAAGCCTTTATGCGAAATGCCTGATGGAGCAAGAGTCGTTCACATTCACGCAACCGTGTCATACGTTCACTATATCGTAAGACACAACGACAAGTTGCAGTGGTTCGACGGAAACATCATTGGGAAATGGCAGGAAAATGATGGAGAGACAAGGCTGCCAGTAAAGGAAGAGGTCATCACCGCAGAACTGGAAAGGACAAATCCATCACACACGCTCCATGATTTTTCCGGCACGGAAATATATGACATTACCGCAATTGGCAACACACTGGTTGTACTTACAGACGGAGGGATGCACTACTTCCTTTGGAAAGGCACGGCGGATGGATACAAGCACCTCGGCACGCATATGCCAGAATGCCCGCTGGCATTCGGGCTACAGGGAGAAGTCGTCAAAACCGAGAATTTCAGTGTGACCGTAAACGACACGTCATCCACAGAACTGGATGACGCAAACAAGAAAACAATGACAGAAAGAGTGCTCGCGAAAGTCAATAAGTTCATTGCGGAAAACTCAACAAACGCAGGACGGTTCATCTTTCCATTCTTTGTCAGATATGCCTACAGGCTATATGATGGCTCGCTGGTCATGCACTCATCGCCCGTGCTGATGCCTTGCTGCACGGACGGGGCACCTCTCGCGCCGTTCAGGGGATGGGTAAAGGGCGATGGAAAATATAAGGCCGTCAATGATATTGCCATTATCGCTGTCAGGCATCAACTTGATTATGCCGCACAACTGGAAGCACGCATAGATATGTTGAAAGAATGGAAGGATATTATACACTCTGTTGACATATTTATATCAAAGCCAATATACACATACAATCAGAATGGGGAGATAAAAGACATTGCCGCGCATGGCGTCGGAGCAGGAACGGTCTGCAAACATGTCAACCAGCATGCCAGTTTCAGCAAGAAAACTTTCCCTTTGAAATACAGATACAGGGATTTCGCAGATTTGTTTCGATATACGTTCCCGGATGAAGACAGGCCTTTTAATCTTGGGCTTGGCATCCCCTATAAAAGCAGGGAGCAAATCGATGCGGACATGCGCTCATGCGCACAGTTCTACATGCTAAAAAGCATCAAGGTCGAGGACTTGAAGACAACACGGACTATTATCCCAATAGAGGAAGGCTATCTGAAATCACTCGTCAACCGGGAGGTGATGACCGATGACTATGACAGCCACGACCGCCTCATACCTGAATACGCCTTTGCTTACAACTCAAGGCTCAACATCTCAAACATCAGGAAAAAACTCTACGACACGTTCAATACTGCCGACATGGTATGCTACTCAGATGCGGATATTTCCAACGACGGCATAAGCGTACCTAATCATAGATACCGGCTGTTCTTCTTCATCAAGCAGGACGACAGGGAAATAATAGTGGAGGGAGAGAGCGCCGAACTTTCTTCCGATGCACCGTTCTTCTACTTGTACTACCCCAACCCAAATGCGTACAAGGCCGTGGTGAACGACATCACGGCGAGTGAGTATTGGGAATATATGCTCGAAAGGCATGCCTTCCTCAATGGGGCATATTGTTTCCGGGGATTTTTTCCTTTTTACAAAAAAAAGTTGGTCGACATTGTTACCGAGAGCACCGATAAGATTGTCAATGTGCCCAGCAAGATATATACATCCCAAGTCAACAACCCTTTCCACTTTCCAGTCCTTGGCATCAACACCGTTGGCACTGGCAAAATACTGGCTATCTCCGCAGCTGCAAAGGCCCTGTCGCAAGGACAGTTCGGACAGTTCCCGCTCTACGCCTTCACAACTGAGGGCGTCTGGGCACTGGAGGTGTCTTCCACAGGCACATACTCCGCACGCCAGCCGGTCACGCGAGACGTGTGTATCAATGCAGACAGCATAACGCAGCTCGACAGCTCCGTACTCTTTGCCACCGACCGGGGCATAATGCTCATCAGCGGCTCGCAGACGCAGTGTATCACGGACAGCATATTCGCGGAAAGGCCGTTCGATGTGACGACGCTGCCGGGAATGGACAAACTGCACGCAATGCTCGGGACAGGACACGACGCGGACGCTTGCGTGCCGGTGCTGCCGTTCCTCGGCTTCCTTGAACATTGCCAGATGGTGTACGACTATGTGCATCAGCGCATCTTCGTATTCAACCCGACGCAGGTAACGGAAAACGGCGTCGCAAAAGCGAAGTACAACTACGCATACGTCTATTCGCTGAAGTCGCAACGCTGGGGAATGATATATTCCAACCTCGCTGACACCATCAACGCATACCCGCATGCACTCGCCATGACGCAGGACAACAAACTGGTGTCTTTCTCCGGCACTGCCGGAGACGAAAGCAAGGGACTCTATGTCACACGGCCGCTCAAACTGGAAGCGGCTGATGTGCATAAGACAATCTCCGCGCTCATTCAGCGCGGACACTTCCAGCGCGGCGACGTGGCGACAGTACTCTACGGCTCGAGAGACCTCCGCAACTGGCAACTCGTCTGGTCGGGCAAAGACCAATACCTGCGCGGCTTCCGTGGAACGCCATACAAATACTTCCGCATAGCAGGAGTGGCAAAACTCACAGATGGCAAGTCCATCTTTGGGGCTTCCGTAAACTTCGAGCCGAGGCACAACAATCAACTTCGATAGTGAATCATAGTGTTTTTCATAGGTTTATATTAGTTTAGTTTTTTATTTTAAGGTAAAAACAAAAACGCACCCGTCTGTGAAGATAGGTGCGTTTCCCTTGTCGGGGTGATTCCTGCCCGGTCCAGCAGGTGTTGTCTCTTACCACGGGTGGGTCTTCCTGGTGAACACTCCCTTGCGGCCGTTCTTGGCCTTCCCAATCTCGTCTTCCACCGCTGCGGCCTTTGCCGCCCAGCTCACGGCGGCTTCGGGATGGGTGATGCTCAGCCAGTCTGCCAGTACCCGGTAAACCATGAACTCGTGGATCAAGCGAGAGAGCAGGTGAAGCGTCGTGCGGGAAACATCGTTCGGCACATGAAGCTCCACAACATACTCGACGGGGGCAAACAGACAGTCGTCTATCTCCTCCTCAATGGGCTCGCACTTCGTCCAAGGGTAAAGCAACTCAATGACGGCGGCATGTATCACGGAAAGGATGCGCGTCACCCTGTCGACATTGCCTTCCTCGCCAATATCCACAAGAACATGCTGGGCGTGTTGTTTCTCCTCACCCATCACGTCGCCCTCGATAAAGGCGTAGTTCCTGATGTCGTAAAGCAACTGCGCCCGCAGGAACTTCAGGCGCACCGTGCGCTTGCCGTCCGAGCCGCAGGCATTGCCGGTTGGGCTGCAATAGCAATAGTCTGCCATGACGAATTGAGTTTAAGGGGTGTAAGTGGGACGGTCGGGGCGGCTGCGCTTATACAGGGCTTTCTTCGCCCGGTCAAGGGCGGCTTCCGCATCGGCCTTGCATGCCTCGGCAATCTCCGGGCAGGTCTGGCGGTACCACTCATAGATGCTGCGGCCAACGATGAACTCGTGGATGCCGCCACCGAGAGCGTCCGCGGCTGCGCTGTTGTAGTTGCTCGGCAACAGGAAGTCGAGCGTTAAAAGCTCACCGTTCTCCACCTTGCTGCTGATGAGGTTGTCGGTCTCGGTAACCGTCTCGTTAAGATACTCGCCGAGCTCCACCTTGGTCTCGGCAATGGCGTTGCTGATGGCACGGATAAGCTCGTAGGAGTTCTCCAAATCATCGCTCGCCTGCATATGAGCGGCTGCCTCATAGTTGAGTTTGCCCGCTGCTTGCAGACTGCGGGCGGTCACGTGCGACTTGTTCATAATCGCAAACTTCAGCTCCTTAGTCTGGATTTTGACCTTGAGGTCTTTTTTGCTTTCTGCCATGATGAATGAATGTTTAATGTGTGAAAAACTTTTTTTTTAATCGTATGTCGGACGGGTGGGCTTCTTCTTGAAGAATGCCTTTTCCCTTACTTCGCCGAGTATGCCCTTGCCTACGTTGGCAAAATCTCCTGCCTCTTTCTTGTTCGTGAACACATACCACTTCGCGGCTATGCTCTGGACAAAGTAGGAGAACAAACCCAGCCGCATACTCGGTAACAGTGCCGTGTCAAAAGAAACAGACACGTTCAGCACAAGATGGTAATCGTCGCCGTCCATGCCGTCCGACACAAGCATGCGGATGAACGTCCGCGCAACCTCCGCACGGCTCTCGTCCCAAAACCGCTGCAGCTCGATATGGTCTTCGTCAACGACGCTGATGCGCTCGTAGGCGTTGGCGTCGTCGTTCATCTTCGCGCCGGTGTAGCTGGTGGTCTGCGCAACCTCCTTGAACACCTCCGGCTGGTTTACTGTTAGGGTTATATCCATGTTAAAAACTGATTATACTGTATGTGATGCCGATGCCGATGTATGGCTCAGCCTGTTTACTCTTAAATCCGTACCCGTAGCCTGCCGTAATGCCGATGTGCCATTTGTTGGGTGGCTTGTACGCGCGCTCCCTTATGGTCGTCGTCTTCGGAAACACGAAGATGCTGTCAAGGCTCGGCTCATAACCGCTGACGTAGGCGCGGTAATCGTCGCCGTCATAGCGTTTTATTACTGTCCGCTAAACTTTTGGGTAAGATACAAATTTAGGGCTGACACTTCT
>OIIP01000114.1_pt1 | contig 23721 bp, 17 predicted proteins | sample 1583261 | NCBI WGS metagenome assembly OIIP01 (sample SAMN02675049, study PRJEB24791) | human gut metagenome, SKBSTL061 | isolation source: stool | host: Homo sapiens | place: USA
TCTCACGGAAAACAACTTGCTCCAATACGCCGATCTTGAAAAGAAGGTCGAGGACATTCACAGCTCCTATGACCGCACCGGCAAGGAGCTGAAAGGCGTTGAAGCACGTCTGCGGGAAGTCCAGCCGCTTATCAAAAATATCTCCAACTACCAGCGGCTCAAGCCTGTATATGACGCCTTCCAGAAGGCGAAAGACAAGCCGGGGTTCAAGGCAAAGCATGAGGCAGAGCTTGTGATCTTTGAGGCGGCGCGGAGTACACTTCTTGCTATGCAGGGCGATGAAAAACTGCCGAGCTTGAAGACACTGAAAGCGGAGCAAGCACAGCTCTTTGAAGAACAGGAACGGCTATATGCTGAACGGAACAGGCTCAAAAAAGAAGCAAAGCAAATAGAGACGATCAAGTCTAATGTTGATACGTTTCTCGCTCCTTCTGCTGACCATGACCGTGATCATCTGCGCAGCACACAGCGCGAATAGTCCTTTCAAAAGCGGGGCATCTCCTGTTGACCGGAGATGCCCTGCATCCTTGAGAGAAGGTTCGAGAAATTGAAACTTTTTCTTTAATTTCTGCATCAACGGATTGCTTTCGAGAATGAAATCCGGTATAATATTAGAGACGATGTTGAATGCAAGCAAGCGAAAGGATGGTTACCGTGCGCATAAGCTATAAGAAACTATGGATGCTTCTTCTGGAACGCGACATAAAGAAGGCTTCTCTACGACATGAAGTAGGGCTGTCTGCCGGAACATGGACAAAACTGAATAAGGGGGAAGAAGTGTCCCTTTCTATTTTGCTGCGCATTTGTGATTACTTGAACTGTGACATCGGAGATATATGTGAGGCTGTGCGAACGGACAAAAACTGAGTCCGGTTTTTCGTACAGCTCTTTTTGTAGAATAGTAAGTGTGAAACTATAACTTTGGAGGTTGCTGAAATGGCTGAGAATAACACAAGCAATATCGGCTTTGAAAAACAAATCTGGGACGCGGCTTGCGTCCTGCGCGGAAACATCGACGCATCCGAATACAAGTCCGTCGTCCTCGGATTGATTTTCTTGAAATACATTTCTGATCGCTTCGAGGCAAAGTACAAGGAACTGGTTGAAGAAGGCGATGGATTTGAAGAGGATCAGGACGAATACACTGCCGAAAACATCTTCTTTGTCCCTGAGAATGCACGATGGAGTGCGATTGCTGCTGCCGCTCACACGCCGGAAATTGGCACGGTGATTGATGACGCAATGCGCAGTATCGAGAAAGAAAACAAGCGCCTCAAAGATATTCTTCCTAAGAACTTCGCCCGTCCAGAGCTGGACAAGCGGCGTCTTGGTGAAGTGGTTGATCTCTTCACCAACATTCAGATGATCGAGCATGGAAACAGTAAGGACATTCTTGGTCGGACATACGAATACTGTCTCTCCAAGTTTGCCGAGCAAGAAGGCAAACTTGCCGGTGAGTTCTATACTCCCTCTTGCGTTGTGCGTACCCTTGTTGAAGTGTTGCAGCCGTTTAATGGGCGTGTTTATGACCCGTGCTGCGGCTCTGGCGGTATGTTCGTTCAGTCCGCAAAGTTCATCGAAAATCATGGCGGCAACATCAACAAGATTTCCGTTTTTGGTCAGGACTCCAACCCGACCACATGGAAGATGGCGCAGATGAATCTTGCCATTCGCGGTATTGAAGCCGACCTCGGCAAGTTTAATGCGGACACGTTTTTTAACGATTGCCACCCTCAACTCAAGGCAGACTTCATTATGGCGAATCCTCCCTTCAATCTCTCCGGCTGGGGTGCGGATAAGCTCGTTGATGATGTCCGTTGGCAGTATGGTACGCCTCCTGCTGGAAATGCAAACTTTGCGTGGTTGCAGCACATGATCTGGCATCTCGCTCCGAATGGACGTATCGGTATGGTGCTTGCAAATGGTTCGCTTTCTTCGCAGTCCGGCGGTGAAGGTGAAATCCGCAAGAACATTATCAATGCTGACCTTGTGGACTGTATCGTTGCAATGCCGACGCAGCTATTCTACACGACGCAGATCCCGGTATCGCTCTGGTTCCTTGCAAAGAACAAGAAGCAAAAAGGCAAGACACTATTCATCGACGCACGGAAACTCGGCACTATGGTTACGCGGAAGCTGCGCGAACTGACGGATGAAGACATCAAGAAAATTGCCGACACCTACAACGCATTCGTTGAAGGAACGCTTGAAGATGAAAAGGGCTTCTGTGCTGTTGTTACTACGCAGGACATCGCAAAGCAGGATTACATTCTCACGCCGGGACGGTATGTTGGCATTGAAGAACAGGAAGATGATGACGAACCGTTTGAAGAGAAAATGGGGCGTCTGACTTCTGAACTGTCTGAGCTTTTCACTAAGTCTCATGAGCTTGAAGCTCAGATCAAAGAACGTTTGGGGGCGATTGGGTATGGGCTATGAAACGTATCGTATTGCTGACCTAATTGATGAAATTGCGATGGGTCCATTCGGATCAAATATTAAAGTCTCGTGTTTTGTGGATAGTGGCGTACCTGTCCTAAATGGTAGTAATCTTGAGGGCTTTTCTCTATCCGAAAAGACATTCCGCTATGTCACAAGGGAAAAAGCTGACTCTCTTAACAAGGCAAATGCACATCGCGGGGATATTGTAATAACACACAGAGGAACGCTTGGGCAAATAGTGTTTATTCCTCAAGATTCAAAATATGACCGGTATGTGATTTCGCAATCTCAGTTTAGGGTGCGATGCAACGACAAGGTTTTGCCCGAATACCTTGTCTATTACTTCCACACTCCAATAGGACAGCATAAACTTCTAAGCAATGCCTCACAGGTTGGCGTCCCTGCATTGGCGAGACCATCTTCGACCTTTCAACAGATTGAGGTCGTATTGCCTGAATTAAGTATTCAGAAACGTGTTGTCGAGATTATTTCCACAATCCAAAAAAAGATTGTGAACAATCAAGAGCTAAACGATAATTTAGCGGCTTAGAGCTGGACGGCAGAGACATCGATCTCGCCGGACATGAGCTTGGGCAGCAAATTATCTCTCAATGTCGCAAGCGATTGATTCTGCTCTTCCAAAATACGTTGCTGCGCAAAGATGGGAGCGCAAAAGTCGCTGAATTTGGCAAGAGTTTCAGCGTCAGGAATAACCGCCGAGACATTTTTCATAGTGCTACCAGATACTTCTTTGAATGTTGACCCGGATGCCATGCCTTCAATGACCGGGAGAGTGTTTTTCAAAAAGAAGTAAACAAATGGTGTTCCAATTTCCGGCTTAGGCACAACCGATTTGAAACCTTGATTTGTTGTTACTTCACCAGCGGCGATAGCAATATAACCTATTGGCGCACGAGATGAGAACAATACTGTCCCTTCGGGCATGAGTGATGCGCTGCTATTTCTCAAGCCAAGTTCAGTTATGTCATTCTCACCATGAGAAACGAACTTCGACTTGTTGATAGATAAATCTTTCGGAGTTATCCATGCTATACCGGACTCCGTGTAATACTCAGGTTTAGCTTTTGAAGGTGTACTGCCTCCAACAACAGTACCAAGATCGCTAATTGTTCCGGTAGTCCATTCTGGACTGGCATTATCAACAAATAATTCTTGAAAATAGGACTGTGCTTGCTGCTCTAAATTATCGTTTATCTGTCGATTGACATCTATCTTCTGATCAAGCATATATAGGTATTCTACAATCCTCTTTTGCTCAGCGAGAGTAGGTAGAGAGAGTGTTACGGCATTCAAGTTCGCTTGAGATAATTTTGGCTGAGCTGAACCGGTGACATATCCAGATAAGTCCATGCTGTTTATCAAATAGCAAAGGAATCGGGTGTCACACTGTTCGTTTCCTTGCACAATATGTGCATGGTTGTTGACCCAAAATTGTCCGTCAACAACCTGCGCAATGTTCTGCTTTTTTGATTTTAGATTCTCGCCATCCTCTGCAATTAGTAGATATGTACCATCAAAGATATAATCATCAACATGGTCGATCACTCCTTGCGCACCATAATAACGAAACGTGCCTTGCCTTTTTTCGCGTTGTGCGCTGGAAAGAGGGATTCGTTTCTTGTCAAAGTTGATAGTCACTTCATCAAATCGGTATTTCTTGGTTTCCATATTTGCACTCCTAACCGATATATTTTCTATGTGCCAGCTTCACATTCTGTTGCTTCACCATCGCATAGTGCATGGTGGTGTCGATTTTCTGATGCCCTAAGAGCTGCTGGACTTGCTCTATGGGCATTCCTTTGTCTATGGCAGTAGTAGCCAGTGTACGCCTGAACTTGTGAGGGTGAACCTTCGGGATATTCAGACGCTTTCCCAGTTCCCGAAGTCGTGTCTCCACTCCGCCGATCATCAGCCGGTCAAAGGGAGATTTCAGGGAAACAAACAAAGCCGGGTTTTCATCCGATCTGCCCTCAAGGTAGTTTTGAAGGTGGATCTTCGTCCTTGCGTCGAAGTAGACCAATCGTTCTTTATTACCCTTGCCGACAACCACACATTCGCGCTCATTGAAGTTGATGTCTTCGCGGTTTAGCGTGACCAGCTCACCAACGCGCATTCCAGAGGAAGCCAAAAGATCAATCATCGCCAAGTCTCGTGCCGTTGTGCAGTTGTCGCGCATCAGCTCCAACGCTTCATCGGTGTAGGTGTCCTTAACAACCTTTGCGGTTTTCACCTTATGAATCCGTCGCACCGGACTTTTCACGATGAAGTCCTCGTCCTCAAGCCAAGAGAAGAAACTGGACAGGATCCGGCGGATGTTGTCTATGGTCACTTTACTCGACCTTCGCTGAACCTGATAGTTGGTTAGATAGCGGCGCAAATCATCTGTGGCGACCTGTTGCACAGCCTTTCCGACTCCGGCAATCAGAGATTCAATCGTCTTCCGGTAGTAGCTCAGGGTTTTCTCTGAGCAGCCTTCGATCCGTTTTGCCGTGATAAATGCTTCGACTGCATCTGTTTCTTCTGCTGGAATTGAGCCACTATCATAGGTGATCGTTGCCCCTTCCAATGTCTCAGCCATTGCATCCCGAAGGTGCATGAGCTGTTCGTTGTTAAGATACGGCAGCATTTTTCGCTGTATCTCCGTGATGAGTTGTTCTGTCATTGTCGTGTCTCCTTTCGAGGTAAGAGAACGACATTCAGTGGCAGTCCCTTTTGTAAAACTCTCGCCACTGGTGAGAGTTATTCAGACGGTAAACGATAATTTAGAGCAGCAAGCGCAAGCAATATATCATGAGCGTTTTGAAACTGCTTCTCCTGATGATTTACATTCCGGTTGGCGTACTGTAACGCTTGGAGAGGTTGCGACCATCTTAAATAAGAGTTTCAACCCACTGAAAGAGCCTGAGATGCTGCTTGAGCATTACAGCATCCCGGCTTTTGACGAGGCGAGATTTCCGGTCTTTGATCTATCCACATCAATCAAGAGCAATAAATTCATCATTGATGCTTCGTGCTTCATGATCTCAAAACTCAACCCAACAACGAAGCGTGTTTGGAAGCCGTATTGTCTGACCGGGAATGCAGTATGCTCTACGGAGTTCATCGTCTATAAAGCAAAAGATAAGACTATTACAGATTTCCTGTACTCAGTCATAGATAGCAATTCCTTTTCCGACTTTATGTGTAGTCATGTTACTGGCTCAACGGGCAGTAGACAAAGAACAACACCGTCGGACACGCTCTCTTATGAGTTAATTCTTCCTTCGGAGGACGATCTGGCAGAGTTTCAATCTCTCGTTTCACCGATGTACGCGCAAATACGAATTAACGCCATCGAAAACGATAGACTCAAGCGACTTAGGGATAGTCTCTTGCCCAAGCTGATGTCCGGCGAGATCGATGTCTCCGCCGTCCAGTTCTAAGCCGCTAAATTATCGTTTACGTTAGGAGGGATAAGATGAAATACTGCTTTTACTATGATGAGTCTGAGCATAGCAGGGTCATCAATCTCTCAACCGTTACTGGTGAGACATATTATGATGGTTTTCTGGCAGCTATTATCGGGTGGCGCAGCGATCACGAAACAGCTTTTGAACAGCGTTATCATGCTTTTGAAGAAAAATACGCTGATAGGAAGAAAAAAGGAGAGCTGAAAAGCGGAACGATAAAGCCGAAGCAGTTAGTTCATGGACTTGCCTCTCTCAACGAAGCAAATGTAAAGCTGCTTGGAGATTTCTTCTCCATCTTTGATGAGAACAGCTATATCTATCTGTTCTGTGCAAGCAAAATCGAATACGTTATCACCCAGATTTTCAAAGGCTATCGCAATAGCGTCTTCTTTGATATGGACGCTGCACGCTACTCAATAGTCAAAGCGATAGTTACATACCGACCCACAGAGGTAATTGAAAGCCTGTATAAAAGTCCAGCGGAGTTTGTAGCTGCGTTAATGACATTCTTGACGAACCGGATTAGGCGTAACAAAGAAAACCGCGAATTGAAGGCGCAGGAAAACACGGCATTTGAAGCCGTCCTTTATGTCCTGAATAACGTCGATGTTCCGCAGTCCCTCACTTGGGACTACCATTCGCAGTTTGTCGGGTTTGGAAATTTCCTGAGCAGCAAGGGCATTCTTGATTATTCAGTCTTGCTTGACAAGGAAGGTGAAGCAGGAGCCGAAAGCAAAACTCTCATTGCCGCGAAAGAAGCCAGTTTGAAGAATTGCGAAGAGGCAGACTCGATAGACCACTTTGGAATTAGAATGGCTGATATGCTGGTAGGAATTATCGGCAAACTGATGAAATCGCTATACCATTCCTTGACACCGACGCAGGACAGTCCCCGCATTGCGAAGACTCTTCTTAGCAAAGAATGGTTCAGACTAACCGATGGGCAGTTACAGCTATACAAGCAGCTTTATCATATCGTGTTCGAGATCAACAATGATTGGTATAAGGTCTATGCCGGTAATTATTCAGATGACCTTGTTAGCTTTTTGGGACTGCTGGATTTCATGAATCTTTTCAATTCGGCTAAAGACATCGAACAAGACTTTGATATGCAACCGGAGTATTGTAATAGCTGCATCTGCCAAAGACTTGAAACCCATTTTGAGCAGATGAAAAACAAGCTGCCTGTTGAGCCGGTGAAAGATCAAGAAAAGGATTTTTTTAGGAATCGACGCGGCGCAAAAGTTTATCACGATGTAGACAGACAACCCATTCTGGAACTCACCAAAGGAAAAAACGCCTTTGTAGTTCTTTCTGTCGGTATTGCAAAGGGCGGCATCCCATTAGTCACTGTTGAGGCATCACCTGAAAATCTATGTTATAGGCTGCCTGTACAGTTGAACGAATGGGCAATGACGCTGGTTTCAATGGCAAATACAGGAGAAGATTTATTTCCTGCTGAGGTAATCTTCACAAAAGCTGAAAACCGCATCTATGCGGATATTATATAGAGGGAGTTGAGTACAAATGTCGGGCTATTTTACCGAATCAAATTATGAGAATGCCGTCTTGCAGCTTCTCAATGAGGATCTTGGATATACCTATGTCTATGGACCAGATGTGGAGCGCGATTATCATTCTCCGCTTTATGAGGATGTCCTGCTGCCCTCTTTGCAGCGAATCAACAAAAACTTGCCAATGGATGCTCTGACGGAGGCAATCTATAAGCTCAAGAACTTTGAAACCGGAACGCTTTTGCAGAAGAACATGGTCTTTATGGACTACCTCCAAAACGGAGTCCCGGTAAAATACTATGACAAGGGTGAAGAACGCTCTACCCTTGTTTACCTTGTAGACTTCAAAAATCCTGCCAGTAACGAGTTCACAGTTGCGAATCAATGGACTTTCATTGAGAACTCCGAAAAAAGACCAGATGTGATTCTCTTTGTCAATGGTCTCCCACTCGTCATTGTGGAGTTGAAGTCTCCGTCCCGCGAAGAAACCGATGCTTCCGCAGCATACCGCCAGCTCCGGAACTATATGTATGAGATCCCCTCTATGTTCATTTATAATGCGGTATGTGTCATGAGCGACTTGACCACTTCAAAGGCTGGTACAATCACGTCCGGCGAAGACCGCTTTATGGAGTGGAAAACAACAGACGGCAGCTATGAGAATACGCAACACGCATCATTTGACACATTCTTTGTAGGACTGTTTGAGAAGACCCGCTTCCTTGACATCGTGAAAAACTTCATCTGCTTTAATGTGGATGGACAGAATACTTTCAAGATACTCGCCGGGTATCATCAGTATTTCGCAGTCAAAAAGGCGATTGAGTCTACAAAACACGCAACAGTGACGGACGGTAAGGGTGGCGTCTTCTGGCATACACAGGGCAGCGGAAAATCGTTGTCTATGGTCTTCTATGCTCATTATCTGCAAGAAGCGTTAGAAAGCCCCACTATCGTTGTCATTACCGACCGTAACGATCTGGACGACCAGCTTTACGGACAATTCGCCCGCTGCAAGGACTTCCTCCGGCAAACGCCGCAGCACGCTGAGAGCCGCAAGAATCTGAAAGAACTGCTTGCAAACAGACAGGCAAACGGCATAATCTTCACGACCATGCAGAAGTTTGAAGAAAGCAACGAAGCTCTTTCGGAACGCCGGAACATTATCGTGATGGCTGATGAAGCGCATCGCGGGCAATATGGTCTCAATGAGAAGGTTGTGGTCAAGCAGAAGGACAACGGCGAAGTCGAGGCGAAAACCGTTATCGGCACTGCCCGCATTATAAGAGACACGCTTCCTAATGCGACCTACATTGGATTCACCGGAACACCGATCTCCACAAAAGACCGCAGTACACGAGAGGTCTTCGGTGATTACATCGACATCTATGATATGACTCAGGCAGTTGAAGATGGCGCGACCAGACCCGTCTACTACGAGAGCCGTGTGATTCACCTGAAACTCGACGAGAACACCCTCCATCTGATCGATAATGAGTATGACATTATGGCTGACAACGCCGATCCGTATGTCATTGAAAAGAGCAAAAAGGAACTTGGTCAGATGGAAGCAATCCTCGGCGCCGACCAGACGATCAATTCCTTGGTAAATGACATTCTTGATCATTACGAGAATTACCGTGAGAATATCCTAACCGGCAAGGCGATGATCGTTGCTTATTCGCGTCCCATAGCAATGAAGATTTATAAGCGCATTCTTGAGCTACGCCCAGCGTGGACGGAAAGGATTGCAGTGGTCATGACGCAAGGCAATAACGATCCCGAAGAATGGCGTGAGATTATTGGCAACAAAGCCCATAAGGACGATATGGCGCGGAAATTCAAAGACAACAACTCTCCGCTGAAAATCGCTATCGTCGTGGATATGTGGCTGACTGGCTTTGATGTTCCCTCCCTCGCTACGATGTATGTCTATAAGCCGATGGCTGGACACAATCTGATGCAAGCTATCGCCCGCGTCAACCGTGTCTTCAAAGATAAAGAAGGCGGTTTGGTTGTTGATTACGTCGGTATTGCGGCTGCACTGAAACAGGCAATGAACGACTATACTGCCAGAGACAAGAAGAACTATGGTGATACAGATGTAAGCAAGGCTGCATATCCGAAGTTCCTTGAAAAGCTCTCTATTTGCAGAGATTTGTTCCACGGATTCAGTTATGAGAAATTCATGACCGGAAGCGACCTCGACAGGGCAAAGCTCATCAGCGGAGGTGTGAACTTCATACTCGGCAAAAGTGTTGCAGAGTACGAGCTTCCCGACAATGAGAAGACACAGAATGTGTTCATCAAAGAAGCCCTGCTTCTCAAGCAGGCACTTTCGCTGTGCAGCAGCTTGGTAGATGAGCAAACTCGCATGGAGGCGGCTTTCTTCGAGTCCGTAAGAACAATGACCGTGCGCTTGGTTTCAGGCGGTACCGGAAAGAAGTTTACGCTTCCGGAAGTAAATGAGCGCATTAACGAGCTTTTGAAGCACAGCATCAAGAGCGAAGGCGTTATCAACCTCTTTTCTGATGTCCAGACTGAGTTTTCACTGTTCGATCCGAAGTTTCTTGAAGAAGTGGCAAACATGAAGGAGAAGAATCTTGCAGTCGAACTCCTGAAAAGACTGATTTCCGAACAGGTCTCTGTTTACCGTCGAACAAATATCGTCAAGTCTGAAAAGTTCTCCGAAATCATTCAGAGCGCGATGAACCGCTATTTGAACGGAATGCTCACCAACGAGGAAGTTATTCAAGAATTACTCAAGCTGGCGAAAGACATTGCCGCTGCTGCCGCCGAGGGTGAAAAACTCGGATTGACAGCGGACGAGCTTGCTTTCTATGATGCTCTGACGAAGCCGCAAGCAATCAAGGACTTTTACGAGCATGATGAGCTTATTGCTATCACGAAAGAACTGACAGATTTGCTTCGCAAAAACCAGACAATAGACTGGCAAAAGAAAGAGAGCGCAAGAGCAGGAATGCGCCGCCTTGTCAAAAGGCTGCTGAAAAAACACAAATATCCGCCTGAGGGTATGGATGATGCTGTCCAGACTGTCATGAGCCAGTGTGAGATGTGGACGGACAATGTAATGACCGCTTAACTCCCCTACGAGAAAGGAGTAGATCATGGGCAATTCAGTCATGTTGAATGGCGTCGAATATGCCGGAGAGCAGATTGCCTACAAAGACAGCACCTATGAGCTTGTGTCAAAGGTCGCCTACCTGATCGGCGTCCCGCTCCGTATTTTTCAAAATGAACACGAGCCGCCGAAGATAGAGATATACAACCGGCTTGAGCAGTCGGCTATGGGTTTGTCAAGGGATAAAATTACAGTTCGCGTGTATAAGGGATATATCGGAAAAGGGCACAAAGAACCAGACCCTTTGCGGGCCGGATGAAAATGATGCAGCTCAGTTAACCGGCAGATTGCAAAATGGGTTGGTACGGTTGTCCATCCCGGAGGACAGCGAAGATCACAGCGGTCATCTTTCTGCTGACATGACCAATCACATTCATGTAATGCAGACCTTCGGATATTTTCTTTTCGTAATAGGTTTGAAACATCGGATCACGATGCACTGCTACCGTGGACGCCAACCAAATGGCACGACGTAAATAAGGAGATCCCCGCTTGGACATACGATTCTGGTTGCTCTTAAATTCGCCGGACTGCTTCACGGATGGATCAAGTCCTGCGTAAGCCAACAGCTTATCGGCAGAAGAAAAGCGAGTAATGTCACCGATCTCGCTTAAAATTGTTGCGGCGAGAACAGTCCCAACTCCCGGTATAGAGGTTAAAGGGTTATTAAACTCTTGGAAGAATACGGATATCTGTTTTTCCAGAGAATCTGCCTGTGCAGTTAAAGACAGGATCTGCTCAAGGAACATCCCAAGCAACGTGGAATACACGCCGCCGCTGTCATCGATCCCAAAGCTGCTGCAGGCGACCTCTTTCAGTTGATGGGCCTTCCACTCGCCAAAATGTCCGTTGCTGCTTTCCATAAGGATATCCGTCAGTTTCCTGAGATTTGCATTTTTCACTTTTTGGGGTGTAGAGTATTTGCTTAGTACGGCAATAGAAGCCTTGCTGAAAACAGAATCAAACAGGGATTCGTACTCCGGAAATATTCTGTCCAATAAGGCAATCAGCTTCCGCTTCAGATCAGCGGCCATGTCTACCAGATAGGCGCGGCTGCGGCACAGCTCTCGCAGAGCCAGGATTTTGTCCTGAGGCACGTTGCTGGCTTTGCAGCGGCCAAAGCGGACAAGGTCCGCAATGATGAGTGAGTCTCTGGCGTCGGTTTTGGCCTTGCGGATGTAAAGCTCCCGCAGGGAATGGGATTGGATAGGATTCAGAACCATGACTGCGTATCCGTCTTTCAAAAGTCTGGCGTAGAGTGCCAGCCAATAGTGGGCGGTGGATTCCATGGCGAATACGATCTGGCTCTTTACAAGGGTCAGTCTCCGTACCTGTTCCAGTAACAGATTGTAGCCGGTACAGTTATTCCGGAAGCTGAATGCCTTGCGGACAACCTGGCCATCCTCAGCGATGATGATGGCTTCGTGACTCCGTTTGGCAATGTCGATCCCGACAATGAACATAGTGTTGGCACCTGCCTTTCCTGTTGATGTACAGACAGTTCCTCATGTCCTTATGAGTCATATCCTGCATAGAAATCTGCGGAAAGATCACTTCCGCATCCGGCTCATTCATGAAATCCCATAAGGGAGAGGTCCCATACTGCTGTAAAGCGGACGGTGCCGCAGGGATAAAGCAGGGAACCTCTGTCTGCATGAGGAAATTATATCATCGTCACCGTTGGACGAGGATAGCATACGGTAAATGTGCAAGGAAAACGCATAATTATTGAGAGATTCAACACATCTTATTTATAGCAGGATAAAAATGCCCGCATCATTCGTAATCTATGTATTATCCGCACCGCCATTGAGCGCAATTACCGGAAAATAAATGACATCATGCGGATGGAGTATCGAGGGCTGCTTTCAATGCCAGAGATCATCCCAGCTTCCAGTATGCAGCAGCTTTCAAACGACGGAATCAGCTTTATCAAAAAGTCGAGTACAAAGCTCTGCCACCACATTATCGAGATTAACCGGCTGATTTCAGACCGCATTAACAACTGCAAAAGCCTCTTTCCAATCTGGATTAACTGGACGTACATAAAAGAGCTGTTCATTATGCCAAACGGCTTGACAGAGGACGGAACGAAAGATGCTGCGGACATCTATTACGCAAGTCTCTCCTACTACCCCTATCAAATGTACATCAACTGGGTACCGATGGACGAGGGCAATGTCCTCTATAATGATAAGAAGTTTGCTACCCTGCTTTATCAATGGCATTGCGACGCCTTCACGGAATACAGTAAAGTCTCCGATGCAGGGGCTTTTGTAAAAAACAATATCTACGACTTCATAGATGACAGTGAGAAGACTGTATTGGTAGTGGACTGCGAAAACTCTGACCCGTACAAGCTGTGCGCCACGCTCAAAAACCTTGATTATGAGGTCATGCAGAAAATTACGGCGATCATTCTCTTTGATGACGTACACACCGCTACGGCATGGCGGATTCTTGAAAACTACACCCGCATCCCCGTTGAACATATCATGGTTGAGCGGATCAAGCAGAACAAATCACTGGTAGACATCAAGCTTACCGCAAGAGCCTGTCAGGAACACTACCAAAAGCAAGTGGATTCCTTCGTCATCGTCTCAAGCGATTCCGACTACTGGGGGCTGATTTCTTCCTTACCGGACGCCAGATTCCTTGTCATGATTGAGCGGGAAAAATGCGGACCGGATATGAAGGCAGCACTTGCAGAATCAGGGATATTCTACTGCTATCTGGATGACTTCTACTCCGGCAACAGCGAGGACATCAAGAAAAACGCACTGTTCAAGGAGATGTACCGCTGGATTGACAACTCCGTTCACCTGAATGTCAACGATATGTTTGATGCAGCTCTGCGAAACACGAGGATCGAAATGTCTCCCGCAGAGCGGCGGCAGTTCTATGAGAAGCACATCAGGCACATGACGCTGACTATCGACGAGAACGGAAACGTCAGCATTGAACTGAAACGCGGATAGCCTTGGTTTCTATTCCGGGAGGAATGTGGATGGACAACAGATTCTATTTTGGATTCAATACATCGGAGGAACGGAAAAAGCGCAGAAAAGCAGAGCTGTACTCCATGAGTGAGCAAGTCAGCACCTTCTTTTGGGATAAAGCCCCGCAGCATGGCTTGGAAATGCGTGAAGGGCAGCAGGATATGTCCTTTGAGATTGTGGACGCCCTCATAAACGATCAGCATTTTGCGATTGAAGCTGGCGTGGGCATTGGAAAGTCCTTTGGTTATCTTGTGCCGGTGCTGCTGTACAGCAAACGCATGAACAAGCCGGTTATCATCGCAACCTCGACCATTGCGCTTCAAGAACAGCTCTGGCGCGATGTCCACGCGGTAATGCCCCTTCTTGGGCTGAACAGAGATGTCATCCTCGCAAAAGGACAGACCCATTATCTCTGCAACAAACGCGCAGATGAGTATATGTGTGACCCGAAAGCAGACCCACCGGACGCGCTCAAAGAAGGAATCAAGCAAGGGTATGAGGAACGCAAGGATTTCCCGGAGGTTTTGCCGCAAGGAGTCTGGGACAAGGTAAACGTGCAGCGGTTCAGCATGAAGAATTGTGGCTCCTGTGAAAAGAAGTGCAAGTATTACAAGGTCCGCGCAGCATTAAAGTTTACGGATGGAGTGGTACTGTGCAATCAGGATTTTTTAACCCAGCATCTCATGAAACTCCGGCGCGGTCAGGAAGGGCTGATTAACGCCGCCGCTGATCTGCTTGTCGTGGATGAAGCACACAACTTGGATGATAAGGTGCGGAGTGCCACAACGGAGCGTTTCGGGCAAGGTATGCTCTTTGGAATGATTAAGAGCGCATTCTATGAGCTGCGATCCTTTGACCAGAGCAGTGTGTCAGGTGAAAAGCGAGAGGCAGAGAGCGCAATCATCGCCTTCTATAACTGCCTGAAAGCACAAGTCCAAAAGCAGATCAACGAGGCAGAACAGGATATGCGCTACGCTGACCGCTTTTTCTTCGACAACAATGGCAGTGCGATTGAACTGCTTACCGAGATGAACGCCGCCATACACAACCTTTCGTCCAGCATTCAGATTTATTCCAGCATGGATTTCAGAAACAACCGTTCCTTTGCTGCCTCTGATGATCTGGATGCCGTCAGCGAGTCCCTTTCGGAGCTTCTTGACCAGATAGACGATATGCTGATCTGGATCGAGCAGCACGGCAGCAACACGGAACTTGTCTATTGCCCTAAAAACACAAAAGAAATTGTGAGCCGCCTATACTTCAATGGTGATGAAAGAACCATCTTGACCTCTGCCACGCTGACGAACGCCACGAGCGGGTCTCTGGAAGAACAGTATTCTTACTTTATCAGCAATACCGGCTTTCCCGCTGGTGATCGCGGCTGCTTATCCGAGCCAAAGCCTTCCCCATATCCATACGATGAACACGCCATGATCTACTATTGCGACGATCTCCCGCACCCGACCAGAGAACATGAAGCCTTCATTGAAAAGGGTGTGGAGCGGCTGCTTGAGATCCTGAGCATTTCGAATGGAAAGGCACTCGTGCTGTTTACGGCAAAGACCGACATGGAAGAGGTCTACTCCATTCTCAGTGAGAAAAATCTTCCGTACAAAATCCTGATGCAACAGCCGGGATCGTCGCAGGACAAGGTGCTGAATGAGTTTAAGGAAGATACGAACTCCGTGCTTCTGGGGACGGGTGCATATTGGGAAGGTATCAGCATTGAAGGAAAAAGCCTTTCCAATGTCATCATTTTCCGGCTTCCGTTCCCTGTCCCCGATCCGATTATCGAGTATAAGTGTTCCGTTGCTAAGGATGCTCTGATGGATGTTCGCGTTCCCGAAATGATTATCAAGCTCAAGCAAGGCATCGGGCGATTGATCCGCAATTTCACAGACACCGGCATTGTCTGCATCATCGACCGAAGACTGCGGGATGAGCCGCCGGAACGCTATCATGACATTACATGGGACTCCCTGCCTATCAAAAATCGGACAAGCAGTTTGGGCGAACTTAGGAAGTTTTACGAAGGTCTGCCCTCAGCCAAGGAATGATGATACAAACGGCAGTCTCTTCGGAAACATAGAGCAGCCCCCCAAAAAACGACAATCAGAAAACGGAGGTGTATCATGTTGTACAATGAAAATCTGCACGAAGAAGAACAACATCTGATCCAGCAGATTGCCGAGCAAACAGAGAGAGGAAAAATCGACTGGGAACTGACGGAGTATAATCCGCTGTCCTTTCTGAATGAGGACAAGATAGACAAGAACCCAGCAGTAATCTGTCAGTCCTTCTCCTTTGAGGCGATCATCGGCGGCTCCCGTTACGAGCTTGATGTCATGGAGAATATTGATGTGCCGTCCGGTATGGGAGACTACACCATAACCTTGACGCGGGATGAAACCGAAAATTATCTTAAAATTGAGGATGCGCTTTCCTTTGACTGTGACCGCTATGAATGCACACCGGAGGAAGTCGCAGAGCGATTTGCGGACAGCCCCATTGTCCGTCTCTGCAACGCCATCATTCCTGCCACGCTTGGGCAGGAGGATTTAGAAGAGGTCTTCACATGGGCAAGGTTTTTCAACGAGACTGGCATTTCTGCAAAGCTGATGAATCATCCGCTGACCAAGCTCTGTGAAAAGCTGTTCGACGAACACCGTCTGATGGACTTCCATCGCTGCGTCTTGGATGTGGGCTATCGAAAGCTGCTCCTAAATGAACTGGCTCATAACTAAGACACGGAAAAACGCCCCCGACACTGTGCCAGACGCACAGTGCCGGGGGCGTTCCCGTTTCCAGCGATTTATTTTTCTCTCGGCAAGGGACTGTTCATAAGGTGACACTTTCCGTTTTACGAAGCCGTGAAAATTCGATGTGTTCCGTGGAGATGTTCACTGGGCAGCATACGCCGTACACGTTTCCAATAATCACCGAGTAGTGCAATGTGTATTCACTATCGGGAAATACTTCACGGTTTTCGCAACGCTTGATTCAGGAGTGGGATTTTTGCCTTATTCCCGCGTGACATCAAGGGAAACCGGATTGATAACGATGATAGATTTGCCCTTTTTGTGGGCATATCTCACGGTGTTCCCGGTACCGCTGGGGCATCCATTCCATACTGCGAGAATATAATCGGCGTGATCGACCATGTACCGATTTCTCTTGTCCATGCAGTCCGACGTGTACTCCCGTTGCAGCATGGTCTCCTTGTCACACTTTGCCGCGATATTATAATACCGTTCCCGTGAAGCCACAGACCATTTGATCGCTTGTGTCTCACAAGGGATTGCACTTTCCAGAGTAATGTGAGGGTATTTTGATTTCAAATCGAGTACGATTTCCGCAGCGTACATATCGACGCCAAGAGCCATGCCGGTAATAAAATGCGTGACGCCCTCGTTCTCGATGAGTGCTACAATCTGATCCCGCATAACAGATTTCAAAGAAGTACAACGCTTATCGGATTCATCAAAGCCGAACGGAAGACTCTGCGGTCTATGACCGGTAAACGCACAAGTCTTGCCTTGAACGGATTGCTTTTCAGCTTTTTGAGCAGACTTTCTAAACTCAATAATGCGCGACATGACACCCCTTCTTTCACTCTTTTGGTAGGTAACTCCATTCTATCACCCTCATCACGGACAGTCAACGCATTGTCGTTAGTAAAATCAACGACGGCGTACCGTGGATAATGACACCGCCGTTAGGTACACTAAATGCAAAGGTGGTGAGGCTATGCGAGAGAAGAAGGACATCAATATTGAAATCGGCGGCAATATTCAAGTGGCAAGAGAACAGGCGGGCTATACGCAGGACACGCTCTCAGAAATGCTTGGCATGACGCCGAATCACCTGAGCGCTATTGAGCGTGGTGCTTCCGGTATTTCTCTTGAAGCCTTGCAGCGTCTTTGCCGTTTGCTGGGCGTCAGTGCGGACCGAATTATCTTTGGGACCGATGAGCCAGAAGCGGAAGCCCTTGCGCTTGCCAGACGTATTTCGGATATAAAGCCGGAATACCGGCAACAGGTTCAAGAGCTGCTGTCCGCTATTTTGAATATGTCATAAAAAAGAGCCTCTGCCGACACCCAAAACGGGCATCGACAGAGGCTTTTGGTTCGTTTTCCGGGCATTCAAACAAGTGCCGAAATCGACACTTATTCTCGCTCTATTGCTGGAACTGTGCGGGGAATATAATCACACTGGGCGGTCATTCCTCGTCGCTCTGAGGCTTGCAATCACAGGCTTTTTCGACCCCTAACTGTCTACACCGCGATGCCTTGCGGGAGAAGTGCGGACAGGCGATGAGATCCGCACGGAAGCTCTGCTTGCAGCTATGGACGCAGCGGACGCAGAAGCGGTTATACTTCCGGCGTCCGCTATCTCCTATGAAGAACGACCACTCCTGCCGCCATTTCTGACTTCTGCTCACAGCTCAATCTCTCCTTTGTGCTTTTTGGGAGGGCAGCATTCCTTCTGCTTTTCAGCCTTTGCAGACTTGAGCCTGTCCATGATGGAGGACTTTTCGCCCCTTTCGGGGGCTTTGACCTCTGCGGTCTTGTCTTCCTTCGGACCGTTGTTGATGATCCCGTCAATCATGCCGTAGTCATCCTCCATCGACATCTCCGCTGCCTTGAGGTAGTTTTCCTTCTCAAGTGCCGCTATCCAGCTTTCCTTGCTGATACCGAGCATTCCGCCCTTTGCCGCATGATCGGCAATCTCCTTTGCATCCACGCACAAGCCCTCGGTGTTATCCGAATAGAGCCGGTACACCTCGCAGCCCTTCTCCAAAGCCTTCTCAGCCGCTTCCTGTCCAGCGGGAAGAACGCCAGCCCATGCGTAGCCGTAGTCCTTCATATCCTGCACAGTGAGCGCAGGGTCGGGCATTTCTGGCACTTCCTTGACCTCAAGGTCGAGAAGGCGGAGTGTGTCATCGTCAAAGCCGTTGTAGACATCATCAAGGACGAGCTTGCCACGCTCATCGACAATGATGCAGGCAGCTTCATCGCCGTAGGTGTCATGCTCCATCAAATAAAAACTGTGACCGCCGACTTCGTGCTGGTCAATGGTGTGCCACGTCCCGATGTGACCGGCAACCGTCAGACCGGAGGTGTCGGCGTTCATCTCAAAGTCCTTCTGCTCAACGCTCTCCTGCTTCTGCTGTTCCTTCGAGATCATGGGGATCGCCACAATCTTATCGCCCAGCTTGACAAACTGCTCCGGAACTTTGAAGAGGTCAGAGAACTTCTGCATCTGCTCTACGGTCAGAGAACCGAAGCTGTCATCCGTCAAACCGACTACCATAAATGTTCCGGCAACAACATCGTAGATGTCGCCGTCCTCATCGCGCAGAGCGCGGTTCAGGGGCAGACCTTCCAGCTTGCCTTCCTCGTTGCAGACTAAGGCAACCGGGTCTTCGTAGGGATAAATCGCCTCGATGTAGCCGCCGACCTCATGCTGCAAGGACTCCAGACCGGAGTCAATCTCCTTCACATAAGGCTCCTTTCCCGGCTCAACGACGAGAACGGCGATGGTGCTGTCACGCTCGGCGGCTTCCCCTGAGCCGGTAATCCGGTATTCGTCGGGAATATCATCAAGCTCCCCGTTAAACTGCCTGTCCCACCTCTCGCTTGCAACGCGGACATAGCCCTCATCGGTGAAACGTCCCTGCTCATCCATCGCAATGTCGCGCCCATAGCGTTCATAGTCGATGTAGTTTGCCAGAGGACCGAGATCCTTTTCAGAGTAAATACCGGCTTCGTGGGCGTAATAATAGCCGAGATCGGATTCGTCGTTGATACCGGGCATGATGTCGTAGTAGTCCAGATTGAACGTCAGGTTGATGAGATCGTCGATGTCGCTGACCTCATCGCAACCGGCTTCCATAATGGCAACGAGCTTTTCCTGATCGCTCAGGGAAAGCTCGTCAATCAAAGCGGCAAGGTAGTTGAGCTTATCAAGGCTCTCGTACTCGCCAAGCATCTTCTGAACGCCATAGATCGGGCATTCGTAGTCGGTGATAAACCACTCTTCGTAGGGCTGACCGAACTCATCCTGCTTGCCGATCCCGATACGCTCAAAGACCTTCTGCATCTCTTCCTCGGTGGTGGGCAACTTCACCCACGCACCGATCAGCATACCCTCGTTGTACTTGCCAAGGTTTGTGACGAAGGCTTCAAAATCACCGTCTAATACGGGCATAGGCATCCTCCTTTCAGTCATCCACCATGCCGTCCGGCATGATATACAGTTCCTCAAACTCCGCGTCGGTCATGGCTTCGAGCTTCCGGACGGTCTTATACATCAGCTCCGCAATCTCACCGTCCATGTCGTTCAGGGTGACGCTCTTCATATCGTCGATCAGTCGCTTCCGGCTGGACGTGTTGAAGCAGCACATCAGGTTGGTTTCTTCCACGGTAAAGTTTTTCATATCAGAGTTCCATATCCTTTCCTTTTGATTTCTGTGGTTTCGGTGTGTGGGTCGGCTGTGCCTTCTGTGCGGATTTCAGTTTGTCACGGATGGATTCACGGGCAGCGGACTTCTTCGGAACGGTGTCATAGACGGCAATACCGGCATCCTCCACATACGAGCGGACATACTGGATGCTTTCCGAAAAGCGGATGGGGCGGTTCTTGTCCTCGATGTTGGTCAGCCGGACTTCATCAGCGGCAAAATTAACCGCGTCAATTCTGCACTTGATGCCGTCCACATTCAGCGTCGCGCCGACAGGAATGTAATCTGCGGCTTTGAGTTCCTTGAAGGTCTCGCCGTCCTTGCTGAGAAAGACATCCGCTCCGGACTGCCAGAGCTTCTTTGATGCAGCTACCCATGCAGTTTCACGGAAGCCAGTCACCGGCATGGAGGGCTTGCCGCGCACCTTCTTCTCAAGGATCTTCGTGCCGAGCAAGGGCGCGGCTTTTTCCGCGTCCTTGCCGTACAGCTCAAAATAGCCGTTCTGGGCAAAGCAAACCAGCGCGTCGGGATGCGCCTTTTTGACTGCCTCGTACTTGCGGAGTTCTGCAACGGGCAGAGGCGAAAGCGCCTCTGTCCTTTCTGCCTCCGGCAGTCTGTCACGGCGGCTTTTCTGCTTGGACAGCACTTCCGCCAGAGCCTCCGCGTCCTTCGGGAGCGTCTGGTGGGTTTTGACGCCGCCATGCTCACCGACCAAAGCCATTGCTGCATCGAAGCTGCTGCGGCAGGGTGCATCCAGCCCATAGCCATCTGCAAAGGTCAGCCGGTCATGATCCGGCGCAACCGAGTTCTGTGCCACATTTGCCGCCTGTTCCCGGTAGTTGATTTCAAAGACATCCCCGAACACCTTGCCGCGCATGACGGTTTTCGGGACAATGACGCGGGCAACGCACTCGTCGTAGGTCTGTTCCGCATAGAAACGGAAGGTGTTGTGATCCCGCGTTCCCTGAATGAAGACCTGATTTTCGTTGAGGCAGTGCGTTCCGTGCGGGCGGCAGAACCACATCAGCGTCTTGTCTTCGGGGTTCTGGCTTTCGGCAGCGCGGCGGATGATGCGCTTGTCGATGTCGAAGTCTTCCTTGTAGCTGTCTACATGACTGTCCACGAGCTTCTGCAGCTCCGCGATGATGTCAACATCTGTGTATTTCTTCATGCGTCTCCTTTCTCACAACTCCATGTCGTGCGTTTTGGATTTGACCGGAGACTTTTTCTCCGGCTGCTGTTTTGCGGCAGTCCTGAGCTGATCGCGGATTGAGGGCTTTTCCTGCTTCTGCTCCTGCTTGACGTATTCCAGCGTCGGCATCAGCTCACGGTAACAGCCCTGTGTTTTCCTCGCTGCATGACGGCGATGGATTTTGAACAGCGGCTCACCGTTCTGCGTGACCGTGTTGCCCTCGATCCTGACGCCGTTCCGTGCCAGCAGATTGAAGGAATGGTTAGAGGCGCGATAGGACGCCCGCATTCCGTCATTGTTATAGGCAATCTGCCCCTTGAGCGTGTCCATGACGGCGGCTTTGATTTCCTTCTCTTCGGCAGTCAGGCGGTGCGCCTTCGGTGCTTTCGCTGCTTCCTCCGGCAAGGGGGCAAAGGGAGACTTGACCTCCACGGTTTTTACCTCAATAGAGGTAATCTCATCGTTCTCCCACGCAACAACCTCAGGGTCTCTTTCCTCTGTTTTCTCAGAAGTGACTTCCTTTTGAGCTTCGGTCTGCTGGCAGAACGCATCGACGAAAAGGGCGGTCAGTCCGGGATTGGGTTTATCCACAAGGAAGCGGGAGGCATTCTCTGGGCAGACATCAACTCTCTTCGCCCATTCCTTGAGGGGCTGCGGAATGCGCCCGTCAAAATCTTTTTTCTGAATGGTGTTTGCGAGGACATATCGGACGCGCTCCGGAGAGAACTGCTCAAGGACGCTTTTCACGGCAGCATCCGCATCCAGCCGGTTATCTCCGTAGTTGGAGCTGATCGCCGCCTCAATCGCACGGCGGCATTCCACGTTTGCAGCGAGAGAAGCACGATATGACTCCAGCTCACCGGCTTCATAGGCATAATTCGCCGTCTCGCGGTAAATAGGGACTTCCGGCTTTTCCTCCGGAACAGCTTCCTTTACGGAAGCTTCGACTTCCATCTCTGCGGACTGTGCTTTCTCTGCCAGCAGCACCTTGAGCTTGGCGTCAATGCCCTCAATCATCTCAGCCGCCGTCTTGCGGATGGTGTCCAGAGAGTTTTTCAGTTCCTTGGTTTCCTTACCGGATGACCAACCGGCAATGTAACCGAAGGAGTAGTCCGAGGTTTCAATGCCGTACCGTTGGCAGACGGTGTAGGCAACGCTTTCCGCTTCAACCTCCTTGGTGTGCCGATCCTTCTTATCTTCTGGCGCGGCTTTCTCATCCGGCTTGACGGCGTGGAGCTTTGCGTGGGCGATCTCGTGAATGGCGGTTTTGACCGTCTGGATTTCGCTCATGCCCTCCTGAATGGCAATGCGGCTTTCAACCGGCGAGAAGAATCCCTTTGCACCGCCCGGAATGTCCTCAAAGGAAATAGGGGCAGGAGATTCCTGCCTGAGCGCGTCGAAGAACGCCTCGTAGTTTTCGACGGTGCCTTTCAGCTCATCAACGATGATGTCAGGAAGTTCCTTGCCGTCCGTCTGGGAAACATCAAAGACACTTACCACCTTGAAGGCAGGACGCAGGACCTCAACCGTTTCCGTGACAGCCTTCCCATCTGCGCCGATCACCGGCTTCTGCGTTACGGGGTCAATCTTCTCACGCTCTTCCTGCGCCTTGTACGGCGCTGGTGCGAGAATCTTGATGCCCTTTTCGCCCTTCATGACCTGACGGTCAAAGTTGCGCTGCCACGAGGTATAACCGGCAACATAGGTTGCCTCCGGCTTCTGCATCGCAATGAGCAGCGTGTTGTTGAAGGAATAGTTGTAGAACTTGGACATCGTGCGGAGATATTCCTTGAACCGCTCGGATTCAAAAAGCTCCTTGATGCCCTGTTCCAGCTTGTCCGTGATTTCGCGGACTTGCTGTGCATTTTTGTTTTCAGCCATCTCAAACCTCCATTTCTTATTTGCTTTTTGGCGAAGAAAACCCCGTCTGGGATTTGCTCAGTAAACGAGCCTTTACCTCAGACGGGGTTTCTCTGCGCGTCATCCGACGATGGAAGATGTTATCCTCGTTCTCCCATTCAATCAGCCGGTCAAACATATCCGGGTGCTTTGTGACCATGTGCAGCAGCTCCGAGTCACTGGCGTTGGGACAGAACCAGCAGCCGTTTCTTCGGCAGTGAGCGTAGATTGGGGAAAGCAGCCCATGTTCCTGACAGAGCTTGTAGGCGTCCGCCTCGGTCATACCGTATTTGGCAAGCAGACTGACCTTCTTCACGCCGTCCAGACGCACAAGGCGTTTTGGCTCATCCTCCGCGATGCCGACATAGCTCACGGTATCCGGAGAAAGCGCAGCATTGAACTTGCGGACTGGCGGGATTTTGCAATCCCGATTGACCGCGCACATCCCGGCCCATGCAAAGCCGCGAACCTCGCCCTTATGCGGTCCGCGGGTGATGACATGATGGAATACGTCATCGTAGGTCTTGTCTGCATGGAGAATGGTAAACTTGATGCCCAGCTCCTTTTCGCAGAAGGGCTTGAGCCGGTCATAGATGAAGT
>OIIP01000166.1_pt1 | contig 19485 bp, 24 predicted proteins | sample 1583261 | NCBI WGS metagenome assembly OIIP01 (sample SAMN02675049, study PRJEB24791) | human gut metagenome, SKBSTL061 | isolation source: stool | host: Homo sapiens | place: USA
TTAAGCAATATCAGCGTGAGGAACTTGCCAAAATACAGAGCCGTAACGCACGAGTGAAAAAGACTGAGAACATAGCAACCCAAGTACAACCATCACTATTCGATTTTTAAGCCTATGAAACCGAGAAACAAATTTGAAAAGGCAGTTTTGGAACAAAGTAAGTATCTTCGCCCAATAACCAAGACACAAAATAAGTGGGCATTCCGTGAGTGCATAGACCACTTCGCCTACCGCTTGCCAAAAGGTCGCACCACTTGTATGGATTGTGGGCATAGTTGGGTAATGAACAAACATAGAGAAACTTGCATTTGCCCTCATTGCAGGGCAAAGTTGCAGGTCAAGGAAACCTACGAACGCAAGTTGCAGCAGAAGCAGTATTTCACCATACTTACCACTTGTGGAGAGTTTCAAGTATTACGTATGTTCCTACTTGTTGTGGGTATGGAGAAAGGTTACAAAGCACAAACTTCTATAATTGAGATTGGGCAATATTGGTGGAATATGCTGGGACGAAAAGCTGTGGTTGCCATACAGAGGGTGTTGGGACACTATATTGATACCTTTTCCTATTATAGCCCTATGGCGATACGCAACGATAATGAAGCCTATCAGCATATTGCCTACTCACCGATATATCCAAAGTTCAAGGTTACAGACACACTTCGTAGAAATGGTTTTAAGGATAACTTCTATGGCATCGTGCCTACACAGCTTATTCCTGCATTGCTTACAGACAACCGTGCAGAAACATTGATGAAGTCGGGACGTACAGACCACCTACGCTATTTCCTTGGCAAAAGAAGAGCGTTTGACGAGTATTGGCAGTCCTATAAGATTGCAGTCCGTAACGGCTATGATATTACAGATATTTCCCTTTGGTGTGACTATGTAGACACACTCTTCAGGTTGGGCAAGGATATTCACAACCCAAAATTTCTTTGCCCCACAGACCTTAAAGGCGAACACGACCGCAGACACGAGGAACTTCTCAGAGTGCGTGAAAGGGAGGAGATAGAACAGAAGCAGCAGAAGGCAATGGAAGATGAAAAACGTTTCAAGGAACTCAAATCAAAATTTTTCGGTATCTGTTTCACAGATGGCACTATTCAAGTCCACGTATTGGAGAGCGTGCAGGAGCATTTAGAAGAAGGTGTATCAATGCACCATTGCGTATTCTCTAATGCATACTACCTCAAGGAGGACTCCCTTATCCTTTCGGCTACCATTGAAGGCAAGCGAATAGAAACCATTGAAGTATCATTACGAACTTTGGAAGTGGTACAAAGTCGTGGAGTGTGCAACAAGAATACGGAATATCACGAACAGATAGTAAACCTTGTGAATGCCAATCGAGGTCTTATAAGCCGAAGAATGAAAGCAACAGCATAAAGTATGAACCATTAAATTATCAGAGATATGAAAACAGAGATTGAAAACATCATCTATAACTATGCAGACGAGATACCGCATATTCTCATTAGGGTTATCAACGCAATAACCCTATCCGACAGCAAAGAGGAGTTAAGGTCGGCTATCAATAAAATAGCTGAAGAAACAGAACTTGATAAGTTCTTTGCCTATGGTTATGGTGCGCACCACTTTTGGCTCAAACACCGCAGACTGTCCAATGGAGAGCCAAAGGAATACAGATTATTAAAGGTTGAATTTTAAGATTATGAAGAAGAAAGTTTACAGAGTTCGGACGCAATATGTCTTTGAAGGAGTGTTCGATGTGGTTGCGGAGAGCAAAGAAGACGCACGGCAGAAAGTCCTGCAACATTGTGGGTTGGTTATGGGTGGAAGCATTCACAGCACTTTGCCCGATGATGAGATAAATTGGGCATTTGACAGACACCCCTACAAACGAATAGACAGAATAATGAAAGTGCAAAAATATCCTCCTAAATAATAGCAAAAGCCACGCAAGCTAAAATTTGCGTGGCTTCTTTTCTTTCTCTTTGAACGAGTAGGCGACCAAAGCAAAGAAGCAAAAGAAAGTCGCAAGTATTTTTAGATGAATACTATTTTCTAGACATTTCTTCAAATGCACCAAATGAAAATACCATACTAATATCTTCATCTTTTGCTTTTTCTGTAGATGATAAATCTTTCACTCCACAAAAACATGGTATTTTTTCTTCATCTAATGGTGTCGGTATATAGGGCATTGTTAGACTTTTTCTTTGTTTCGAAAAATCTTTATCACACAAAGGTATCGGTATCTGGATAAAAAAATTAAAGTATGCCAATCCGAAAATGTAAGCAGGAACATCATCGTTATCATTTTTTCTTTTAAAAATCATACAAGAATTAAAAGGAAATCTTGCTTGATATAATCTTTCTATCATCTTTAATCCAGGACCACACTCTCGTTGTCCCTGCAACCATGATAATGTGTGTTCAAAATATTTTAATTCACTTTCAGGCATTATTGTTAGTGCCATCTTGGTTAAAGCTTTATAAACATACTGTGGAATATAGCTTCTTTTGCCTTTAACAGAAAATGATTTGTTGTTAATATCCAAGTCTACTTTTAGTTGTTCTCCTTCTACACATTTTATATTAAAGCCATTTGTATCGATAGATATAGATGATTGTTCTGATGAATTATTTTTATACTTAGGTATCTTTCCTCCACCTTTATTCACTTTTGCAAAGACATGATGTAATTTCATATATTCAGCAAATTGACTCTCATACATACTAAATAATTGATTACATTCATCGCATTCATATTCACTCTTTAAGGTTTGGTTACCAATAAAATGAGGAATGGCATGAGCTACTTTCTCAAAAGTAACATTAGGTTGACCCTTCCCACAAAAACGGCATTTACCTTTGTGGGAGTCCTGTAATATAATCTCTTTGTTATCATTTAAATGATAACATACTACAAATGAGTAATACTTATCCACATTCTTAATCATTTGCTTAGAATCTAATTTTATCATTTTATTATTAAAAATAAATTTTGCAAATATACTTCTTTTATACAAAACACAACTATTAAAAAAGAAAAATCAATAGTTATATTTTTATGGAATAAAGAACAGCGCAAACTCCACCTGTCTGCGCTTGACCAGCCCACATAAGATTTTTCCCTTGTATCGGCAGAACGAGACATACTCCCGATAAAAGTTCTTGTCGCCAGCTTCTATCTTTTGTAGTAGTCTACTCTTGGGGTGCTTACCATATCCGAGCAACCTTCCCACACCCACATTGTAGGCAAGCAAGGTAAGCAGCAAGGCATCCTTACCATACCCTTTGAAGTGTTCAAAGCATTTCCAAAGGTCTGCACGGAGGAGCGAGTCCGCCTGCCGTTCCGTCATATTGGAAGAGAAATGCTCGCCCGGTTGCAACTGATGCCCATATCCGACATACGGATAGCAACCTTTTCTGTGTAGCCCCTCGAAGTATTTCACGACCACCACGGCGCGCTCAAAAGGAGGTAAGTCTGCCAACCGTACCCTGCGCTGGGCAAGGGTCGGCTGACAGAGCAAGCACATTATACAGAATAAAGCAAAGCGTTTAGCTGTTCGCATCGTTCAAAGCTTTGGTTACTACTGTGGTGGACTTTCCTTTTTCCTCCGCCTTTTCGTTGTTGAAACTGAAAGTCAGTTGCTGCATCTTACCAAAACTGTCCTCCACGTACACGTCAATCGTCTGGCGGTCCGTGGAGAGCGAGGTGTAGTACAGACGGAAAACGTCCTTTGTGAGCGGATAGCGGTCGTTGGGCTTGAACACTTTTCTATCGTCCATTTTCAGTGTTCCCTTGCCGTCGGGCTGGAAGTATCGGATGGTGTAGCGTGTGTCAGCAAAATCGCCCCCTCGCTTGAGCGTGCAGCGTATCTCTGCCGTCTGTCCCTTGACAATGTCCTTCTGAACGGGCATCGTCTCGACAGTGAACGGATAAGACTGCTGAACATCCAGCTCCCTATCACAAGCAGATAGACAAAACACGGCAAGGGCAAGTACGCCCATTACCCATATCGAACTTAATATCTTCTTTTTCATGTTTCTTTTCTATTAAATATTAAACCTAAGTCCTGCTGATAGCGCAGGACGGAAACGATGCACGTCAGAGCCGAAGAGCAACCGCCCTTGTGCCTTGACAAGAAACAGAAGCCTGTCCGTGAGGAACACCTCCACCGAGCCATGAACGGCTCCGCCATAGACGAAGCGTGAGCGGTCGAGCAGCGTAGCCCCATCGGGCAGCAGCTTCTGATCCTCGTTGATTTCCTCATAACCACCTAATACGGATATGCCACCATAGAGAAGCACGTTCTTGCCATTGTCGGAGAGTATCGGGTGCATATAGCCCACCTGTAAGAGTGCATCCTTGAGTTTTACGTTATAACTCCTGTACGGCATATTCTGCTGTTCATACTCTGCCATAACAAAGGTGTAGTTCTCCTTTTTGAGATAACGGGGAAGCGATATGCCTACACCGAAATTATCACCTGTAAAAAGTTTCTCTCCCTTGATAAGCGGAACACTCCCTACGACCTCTATTCCCCTTTGCTTGGGGATAAGTCGCTGTGCTTGCGAGGGCAAGCTAAAAGCCATTGCTACCGCTGCACAAACCGATAAAATGATTTTCTTCTTCATAATGTCTACCATTTCAGTTTGAGGTTATCAATCTTCTTTGCCAACCGCAGGTCTTCTGCCGTTACATGAAAGGTCAGTGTACGACCACCATTTCTCTCATAGAGCGTCACTTCAAGCTGCTTGTCTTCTGCAAGAGAGAACTGTTCGAGCGCAAACACAGTGTGTTCACTACCCATGCCACGCACCTGCATCACCTGATGATAGGCACGTAAGGGCAGAAGCACTTGCTCCTGAATGGCGGTACGCTTTGCGACCTTCTTATCCACCACCTTGAATGTGATAAAATCCACCGAGTACGGCATATTCGTACCGTTTTCCATACGAGTGTGGAAATACAGCAAGCCGTTATGGGCATACAAGCCACGAAGCAGGAACTTCATACCGAACTGCTGTGCACCGATATGTTTGATGGTACGCTTGTCATTCTGATAGATGGTCTGCATCATCAGCTTTACTAATACGGGCGACTCGTTGCCGAGTTCCTTGAAATAGATGTCGGCACGATTGCTGGGCAATCGCCCCTCAGTTGGTGACAGGAAGTCTTTCATCTCAATGCTGAGCTTCTCTGGCTCATCAGCATATTTGACATTGAAAGCGTAAAACGAGCCGTCCTCGCAAATCACGCTCATGTTGGTTTCCGTCTCAAAGTCCTTCACCGAAGCCTTTACACGTAGTACGTTCTCTGCATCCTCCGCCTTCCCTGCGATGATGTTCTGCGAACCTAAGTCTACATAGCGGATGGCAGAAGGGAAGATAAGATGCACGGTCTTGTCAAAGGTAACGTCAAGACCATACGGCAGTACGACACGCCCATTAGGAATGGCACGGGTCATGCCTTGAAAGAGTTCGCCCGAAGAGAGAGGACGGTTAGGCATAAGCGGTATGCCGCTGTTGAGGTCTTGTGCTGTGGCTGTCGCTCCCATCGTTGCGAGCAAAGTCATTGAGATAATAAGTTTCTTCATTGTTGCTGTTGATTTGATGTTATTGTTTTACTTGTCATTTTTGATTGTTTTATTTGGACTGAACCAAGAAAAGGCGATAGCCCCCTTTGAGCGTTACCTTGACGGTGCGCAGTTTCTTCTGAAGCAGCTGACTTGCACCTTGCATCACCCCACGGGCAGCCTCGGAGATAATCTGGTCTTTGGCAGAGGAAGCGAAGGTAAAGGAAGTTCCCATTGAACCACCGATGTTCGCCCCGACTTCCTTAAGCGCATTGATGTCCTCCGAACCTGGTATATACACCCCCTCCTGTCCGTCCGTGTCGTATGCCGAGAGCTTGACGGCTATGATATGTCCGTCCACCTCAATGCTTTTGATAAGCAGGTGCATACGGTTGCCCTCAATCTTGGCAGCGGCTATGAGTCGGCTTTGACGTGGAATGCGCAGTCCCTGCACCTTGGCAGTTTCCAGCAGGCGGAGTACCACATTGTCGCCCTCCTTGAGCGTGGTCGTTCTGTCCACCACCACTTTGAGCGTATTGCGCATCGTGGGTGCAGCCGTACTTGTTAGCGAATGGAAGCCCATGTTGCGTGCTCTTGTTCCATATTCCTTGATAAAATCCGCATCGCTCATCGGCTGACCGAGTGAAGTCACCACCTGTTTGCGCTCCGCCAAGACCTCCATTGACGGTGTACCAACTTGCGCAGCCTGCCCTTTGGTCACACCCATATCGGTGGTAGAAGTGGTGTTTCCTTTGCTTTCCGTAAAGGCATTACTCAATGACGGTGGCACAGATGATGTCTTGGGTAGATACTTTGCTGCCATCTGATAGCTCTTTTCCATCAGGGCAAGCTGCCTTTTCTCTTCATCACCCTCCCTGCTGTCTTTGGAAGAGAGTTCCTTTTTAAGGTTATCTATTTCCGAGCGCAAGGCTTCACGCTCCTGCTCGTGTGGATCGGGAGCGTAAAAGGAGTTTAAGAGGCGATTATTCTCCTCATAGCGGTGCATAGAGTTTTCTATCTTTGCCGTAGAAGCAGCTGTTTCTGCACGCTTCGCCTCTGATGGAGCGGTGTTCTGTGCGAAATAGTCCGACAGCTTGCCCATCTCCTCACGGGTCTGTTCCTCCTCGTGTGTCTTGTCGCCTAATTCGTAGGCTTTTAGCTTGTTGCCCGTAAGCTGCTCGGGCGTTGCCTGCGGGATGCTGTCATTGAGTCCCTGCTCCGCAGCGGTCTTATCCTTGTCCGATGGTGCGAAGATAAACCACATCGAGAGGGCAAACAGCAGTCCCAGACCTCCAAAGACCAAGCCTTTTTTCATTTGTTCTTTCTGTTTATTATCCATTTTCTTTGATTGTTTGATGATGTTGTAGGTAAAAATTGCCGTGTAACTCTTGTAAAGTGCTGTCCGTCCGTATCGGACTGTCCGTCAGCTTTCCCGTGGGGATGGGTAGTTTCTCCTTCTTTGGAGGAAGGAAAAACTGCGCTATCATCCAAAGGGAACAGATGAGATAGATAAAACTCAGCCCATAGACGATAGCCTTGCGCTGCCTTATCGTGAGCCTTTCACACCAATGACGGAGCCAAAGGTGAAATCTCAGATAATGGTGAGCGAGCAGATAGTTTACTTTTCTTGCCATAGCCTTATCGTTTATAGGTCTGTATATCCCTATTCTCCTTGACGAGGAAGTTCTCCATCAGGAAGCCTTGCGGGTTGTTATCCGAGCGGACAGAGTTCTGCAGCGTGCAGGTCGTTACAAGACTGCGCTCTGTAACGTTACTCTGACGGACGATAAACTCCCGTGCATAGGTCGTTACCGCATAAGGGTAAGTATTAAAGTTGCAGCGGATAGAGTCCACCTCTATGCGCTGGTTGATATTACCCGATATGGCACGGTTATAATAGCCCTTCTCTGCCAAGTCTTTGTAATAGTTGAAAGCCGACTTGTCGCACAGGAGGAAGGCTCGTTGCATATTCTCCTCGATGGCGTCCTTATCGGGCGCAATGGTGAAGAAGAGCTCGTGGAAACGGTGGACGTGTTCCCTTGCCTCCACGGGACGATTACGACTTGCATCCTGACTGAGAGCCAGCATGAGCGACTTTCCCTGGTCGAGCACATAGATTTTCTCCCGCTGCTCCTTGGTGAAGCCGTATGAGGCATAGACGGTATAACCGCTTACCGCCACGCAGACGATAGCAAAGACAAAGGCATAGAGTCTTATCTGTCTGAATGAGGTCTCGATGTTGTTGAGTGATTTGAATTCCATTTTTCTTTTATATCTGTTGATTAATTAAGCATAGTTGCTCGATTTCTATTTTCCTTTAAGCAGTGCTCCCTTGATACGTCCACCGACATTTCCCACAGCAGCACCTGCGCCTGCCATGGCAGCCTTACCGCCTGTATATGCACCTTGTGCGCCACGCTGTGCTGTCTGGTTAACATTGCGACCGTAGGAGCCAATACCGCCACCAGCTTCAATAATCCAACCTGCCACAGTAGGCACGCAGAAGTAGCCCACAATACCGATGAGGAAAAAGACGATGTAGTACCACGTCCCTGAATCAGGCAGATAGTTCGGATCGCTGAGGGCATCGATGTCCTTCTGCATCATGAGGACTTGTATCTTGGTGAGCAGTGCCGTAAGAATCGAACTCACAGGCAGCCACAGGTAGACCGATATATAGCGTGAGAACCATGCCGTAAGTGAGCCTGCAAGACCATCCCACACGGCTATGCCGAACACGATAGGTCCGAGTATCGAAAGGACAATCAGAATAAAGGTGCGAAGCGTGTCAATGATAAGCCCCGAAGCATGAAACAGCAATTCCAAAAAGTCGTGAACAAGTTTCATGACCCATTGCTTGGTCTGGTAGGCGGCACGCTCGGCATACATCCCCGCAATCGTCACGGCATCCTCCGGACCGATGATGCCCATTTCCTCTATCTTTTGGTCAAATTTCTCGTTCGATACAAGATAAGCCGTTTCAGGATTTCTGAGGTAGGCTTCCTCCTGCAGCTTATCCCTCTTGGCGGTCAGCTCCGCCAAGTTGCCTTCCTGTTGGTGTACCATCATCTCCGTTCCCTGCACTACGGGCGAGAGAACGGCATTCATCGTACCCAGTACGACTGTCGGGAAGAACATGATGCAAAAGCCCAAGACAAAGGGGCGTAGCAGTGGAAACACATCGATTGCCTCGGCACGGGCAATGGAAGCCCACACCCGAAGGGCAATATAAAAAAGCGCCCCCAAGCCCGCAATGCCTTTGGCAATGCCCGTCATTTGGGCACAGAGCGGCATCATCTCATCGTAGGTCGAGCGAAGCAGCTCATGTAAACTGGCAAAATCCATAAGCAAAAGTGTTTTATGAAAGTTCGTTCAAGTTCTTTCTTTGTCTGTGGATTTACCAATACCTGCTTGCCGTATTGCCGTAGAGTGCCTTGACAGAGGCAAGGTTGTTCTTCTCCCTTGCACGCACGTAACTTACGGAGATGTTCTTCCTTGTATAGTACGACACCAAAGAGCGGTATTCACGTAGTGTGGTATAGATACGGTCTATCTGCTGCATGCGCTCGTGGTCGTTCATGGAGAAGACGTTACTCTTGACGATGGACTTGAGTTCTTTCAGGCTCTCACCGCTCTGCTCGAGAAGCTTGGTGTAGCCCGAAGCCATTGCGGCGAGTTCCGAAGGGCGGAAGTTCTTGTCTGAGAGCATTTTCTTATATGAGGTAACATAAATCTCCGAGATGTCGCCTACCATGAGAATACACTCCTTGACCTTATAAGCATCTCCTATAAGGTTATTCACCTTCTTGAGGGCATCGTAATACTTCTTGGTATCGTTGTAGAGTTTTTCCACCTCCTTGAATCCGTCCAAGGTATTCTTTACTGTCTTCGAGGCGGTGGCAATCTCCTTGACCGTATTGGCAATGTTGCCGGCAAAGTTACCCGGGTCATAGACCGTCCACTGTGCGTGTGCTTTGGGAACTGAAAGGCTCAATCCTAAGAGAGCCATGAAAATGTACTTTTTCATTGTTGCTATAGTTTTGATGGTTTATTACTTATTTCTTTTTATTGTTTCTTTTCTCTATGGCAAGCTGACGGATAGCCGTTTCGATGTCGCCACCGAGCTGTTCCGCACGCTGCATGACCTCCACCTTCTCGGTTTCTTCCGTGGTGTAGGTGAGGTATTCCTCCATGCTCACCTCCGTAGCATAGACAGCACTCTGCATACCGCCCAGACCTATCCAAACTTCCTTGTAGAGTCGGTTGGGGTCGTTGTTCTGATTGATGGAGAGTATCTGGCTCTTTTCCTTTTCCGATAGACCGAGCATCGCCTGTATACCGTCGAACTTGGTCATGTACTTGCGCTGGTCAAGCAGTATCTTGCAGTCGGAGTTGTTGATGATGCTCTCCTTGACAATGGGCGACTGGATGATATCGTCCACCTCCTGCGTTACGACAATGGCTTCCCCGAAATACTTTCTCACCGTCTTATAGAGATACTTGATATAGTCTGCCATGTTTGCCGAAGCGATGGCTTTCCACGCTTCCTCAATGAGTATCATCTTGCGGATACCCTTTAATCGGCGCATCTTGTTGATGAAGGCTTCCATGATGATAATCGTTACCACAGGAAAGAGGTCTTTGTTGTCCTTCACTTGGTCAATTTCAAAGACGATGAAGTGTTTACTTAGCAGGTCGATGTTCTTGTCCGAGTTCAGCAGGAAATCATAACGACCACCTTTATAGTATTGCTTCAATGTCGTTAAGAGGTTGTTGATGTTGAAGTCCGAGAGTGTTACCTTGATGTCACGCTTTTCCATATCCTTGCGGTACACGTCCCGCAGATACTCATAGAAGGAATTGAAGCAGGGAACGATGGTATGATCCGTCCTGATAAGTTCGATATAGGCATTGACGGCAGAACCGAGTTCGCCTGCTTCGGTCTTGGTGATATGTTCATCAGCACTTTTCCAAAGTGTAAGTAATAATGTGCAGATACTCTCCCTTTTCTCTACATCGAAGAAGTAATCATCCGTATAAAAAGGGTTGAAAGATATAGGACTTTCATTGGTATAGGTGAAATACACGCCGTCCTCTCCCTTGGTCTTGCGGTGGATAAGTTCACACAAGCCTTGATATGAGTTTCCCGTATCAACCAAGAGGACATGCGCTCCCTGCTCGTAATACTGGCGTACCATGTGGTTGGTAAAGAAAGACTTACCACTACCCGAAGGACCCAAGATAAACTTGTTACGGTTGGTGATGACTCCCTTTTTCATTGGCAAATCCGATATATCCAGATGAATAGGTTTTCCAGAAAGGCGGTCAGCCATCTTGATGCCGAAGGGAGAGAGCGAATCCTTATAGTTTGTTTCTGCCGTAAAGAAGCAGAGGGCAGGCTCGATAAAAGTATAGAATGACTCTTCTGCAGGAAAGTCTGCCGCATTGCCGGGAATGCCCGCCCAGTAGAGCGTTGCCGCATCAATGGTATTGTGGCGAGGGTGGCATTCCATAAGAGCAAGTGCAGAGCCCACGTCATTCTTGATCTGGCGAAGTTCTTCCTTATCACTACTCCATGCCAGCACATTGAAGTGGGCACGGATGGAGGTCAGTCCCTGTGAGTGGGCAATATTGAGATACTCCTGTATCCATTCCTCGTTGATTTGGTTGCTACGGCTGTAGCGTGCCAGCGAGTGCATGTTTCTTGCCTGCTTCTCGAAGCGTTCCAAGTTGGCATCGCTATCCTCTATGAAGATATACTGGTTATAGATGTGGTTACACGGCAGCATCAAACCCACGGGAGCGGCGAAGGACAACCTGCAATCGGAGCGGTCAGTGGAAAGCCGTTCATATCGGCTGTCCGTGCTCACACTTGTGGGCAAATCATCTGTATCGCTTAATGTATGTAAGCAGAGCATATTGTCGCCCACACGCACAAGGTCTGCGCCCAGACGGATGTCCTCCAAAGACGCATGCCCTTCTTCAGATAGAGAGAAATACCTGTCGAGTAGTCCGCCCTTTTCATTTGTGCCAACTAACTCATCTTCAGTCATGCGGACAATCCTTAGCTGCTCGGTATCATTGATGATACGCTCGAACTGGTCAACGGCTTCCATAAACTTCATCACCTCATCTTTGTTGGTGATTTCCTTGGGCAGCAGGTGTCCACGGCAGAGTGAAGAGAAATTACTCTGCTGTGCCATACGCTGCTTGTTCGTCTTGGTAAGGAAGAGATAGACCGAGTGGTGGAGATACGGACGTTCGTTGAAGTGCCTTTCGGAGGAACGGGCAAGGAAGCTCAGTCCGCCATCGGAGAGATTTCCTTGATAGTCCTCCTTAATAAACCAGTCCTGCTTGTGTACGATGCTGTAATTGGGTAGCACCTTGATTGCCTTATGCCAGGCAGAGTGCATTGCCTCGTATTCTGTTGAGGTAACGGTAAAGAGTTCGGGTAATTCCAAACGGAAGGCGACCGTAATATCTGCGTCCTTGCTCACCATACACCCCTGCTCAACGGAGAGCAGCGGGAACTTCGACTCCAAGGTAGTTATCTTACTGTTGTTTCTCATTGCTTCTTTCTTTTGGGTTGAAGGTTACGGATAAGGTGAAAGACCGTCCGGCGGTTCAAGAGGTAGCGTGGGTGCATACGAACTGCTCCCTGCTTCATCAGCCCATACTGCCCGTACTTTCGGTTCATGGAGAACGTTTGCCACACCACGAGGGTGGCACCCACTACGCCTATGACCAGACAGGTTATCTGACTGATGCCACAGAGATAGAACACGACCACGAGGATGAAGACAGCCAGCAAGCCTCCTGTAAAGAGGAAGAGGTACTGCGCCTTCAAGCCCTTGAACTCCACCGTCCGACCTACACCTTTGTTGATTTCCCAACTCGCCATAGTGGTTACAGGAAGAAAGAACGTAGGATGGTGGCAGCCACGATGAGGAAGATGCACGCACCGAACCAAGAGGCAGCGGTCTTGCTCGTATCGGGGTCACCCGAACTGAACTTATTATAGACCTTGATTCCTCCTATCAAGCCCACCACGGCACCGATGGCATAAATCAATTTGGTACCGGGGTCAAAATAACTGGTCACCATCTTCGTGGCTTCGTTGATGCCCGCCATTCCATTGCCCTGCGCATAAGCTCCTACGGTGGCGGCAGCCATCAGGAGCAGCATTGTGATTTTCTTTTTGTTGTTCATTGCTGTTTTTATTTTAAGTTGTTAAACAAATTATTTTCTTTTTAGGGTGAAAGTGGCAAGGGGTAGCTCGGTTTTATCGTATGACAGATATTGGCAGATTGTTTTACTTTTGAGCCACCCCCGCATCACTTTACAATTTTATAATATGAATAAGAACATTAGTTTTACAGATAGTATGACAGTGGACGGTCGGCTTCTTCCGATGTATCGCTATTCTCTTGTGCAGAATCAAACTCGGGAGATATTGTTTCTTCGTTCGTCATTTCCGCTTCTTCCGCCTTACGAATAGCGGCAAGCAGCTTTTGATGGTCTTTCTCTTGCTTGAGCGTTGCCTCCTTGATATAGTCCATGAGCTGTGTGCCCCGTATGCTTTGCAACGTGTCCTGCACCTTGTCTTCATCTACCTTATCAAGTTCATCGTCATTCCTATGCCAGCCGTTTACACGATATAAATCTCTTGTAAGAATGGCGGAAGGTGAGACTTCGGGCATCTCCGCATCAGCGATTTGCAGTTCCTCACGGACAATTGCGTCTTCGTCAGTTTCGTCCATTGTGTAGTCAACCTGCATTTCATTGTCCTCTTCTGTACCTTCCACTTCTTTTTCTTTGGACACCTGTGAGCTTTTTTCTGCAAAGGTATCGGGATTATCGGCTGGATTTTCAGAGGAGGAAACAGCGGGAACTTCGGGGAATTTTTGAGAGTTTTCCGTATTCTCTTTTGTGATTTCGGCATAGCGTTCCCCGTATGATTTGCTTTTGCCGACAAGCATTTGCTGTGCCTGCTCAATTTGGTCTTGGGTAACAGAAGACACTCTCTGTTTTTGTTCCTGTTCATTTTTCTTTTCACATGCTTTCTCCAATTTGCGGCACGCCATGCGGAATTGTTGCCAGAGGAAGAGTATTCCAATGAACACCCATACCGCTATCAGAAACAGAAGTATGTTGAATAGTATCGTTTGCATAATGGTGATTTTTATATATCGTTGGTTCTTTGTTCAAAAATCTATTGCTACCTTTCGTCGATGCTTTGCTGTGGCATTATTGAGCAGTTCCTTGTGTTCCTTGAGGTGTTCACGCAGGATGTTGTCAATGTAGGATGCCATTGACACCCGTTCGCCCAAGTCCTGCAAGACGTTTTTTAGCACTTGGAGTGTTTCAGCACTCATGGTAAAATTGGTCCGCTCCCGAAGGCGGACTGACTGTAAATAGCGTGTGCGGTAGTCGTCTAAGGAAATCTGAGATGTTCCCACACATTTTTCATTTCCTCTCTCGTGGCTTTTATACAAAGTCTTATCCTGCTTATTTTCCGAGGTAGACACAACCTCCTTTACCAGATGCGGTTTTTCCTTTTGGTTGGCACTGACCTCTGTTTTCATATCTTCTTCCTCATCAGGTGGGTCAAAAGCCAGCGTTTCCTTGGGAGGAGTCTTCATCACCCCTTCTTCAGCCATCTCCTTGAGCTTGGCTTCCAGTTTTTGCCGTTGTTCCTGTATGTTTGCCATAATGCTGTCTTATTTAATTTGAATATGGGTAAGTAATTCTTCTATCAGCTCATCAATACCAGTCCCTGTCCGTAAGGCTTTATTGGGAGGAAGGTAAGTGGAGCGGAATACCCCACGAAATCCGTATTGCTCCAATTCATGGCTGAAACGGTGGGTGGCATAGATGTTTTGGTTAAGCAGCGTATAATCTTCGTTCTTGATATACTTGCTGTAGTATTCAATGAGCGTGTTCTTAACCCTGCGGTCAACTTTGTTCCATAGAAGAATGACTTCCTTGATACGGGCACTTGACATGGACACGCCCAAATCGTTTACCGCCTTGATATAGGTGAGGCAGGCAACCATCGACTGCACGTCTGGCTCTAAGGGAGAAAGGATATAGTCCATATCCAGCGAGAGTTGCAGAAGGTCACTGGTACCCGCATGACCGGGAAAGTCAAAGATGACCAAATCGAATTTCTCTGATGGATGATTACTGATATACTCGCTTGCCGTTGCTATTGCCTCCTTAGGTGCAGCTTTGAGTATGCGGTAGGCTGTACGCTTCAAAGAAGAGAAATGTTGTCTCATCTGCTGAGAAAGCTGTGGATCACTTTCAATGCAAGCCTTTTCCCTTTCACGGAGTTTATAGAAAGAATCCTGAGACAAGTCACAGTCTACTGCAAAAAGGCGAATGCCTCTTTCGTAGTAAAGAATGCTGCTGACTATCTCCGCCAAAGTGCTTTTGCCAACACCTCCCTTTTGAGAGGAAAAGCCCAGAAATATGGGCGATGTTTGTATCTGTTCCATACTATAGATATTTTAATCGTTTGAACTATAATTCGAATGGTAGCTCGTTAAACTAATCGTCAGAACAAATTATTAATTCTTTTATCTGTCGAAATATCGAATTATCGATCGTTCGATTTGTCGATTTGTCGACATCTCGATAGTTCTATCTGACGATATATTGAACTATTGAAATAGAGTTCGTCATATCGTTCTTTTAATAGTTTTATCGAACGATATTCCGTTCGTTTTATCTGCAAAATAAAAGCTTTTTCGATAGATATTTCTATGTCATAGAAGTACAAGGATAAATAAGGGAAAAGAGTGAAAATGTTTGATAATGAGATATTTGAAAATCCACCGTAACTTTGCAGGCAGATAAAAAACATGGAGGTAAACTATCCGAAGCGGACACCCTTACAGGTGGATGCTTCTATTGCATCAACTCTTGATATTGGCAAGGTGTGTCTTTGTAACACAAACCGCAGTTTGTACCACAAAGACCCTTGCCCCGAAGGGGAAGAGAATTACTCCAAAGTCGTAATTAGAAAACAAAACGGATATGGATAAGAAAGAGGAACATCGTTCAGAACGAAAGGCGGCAGAAAAGCCACGATGGGACAACTGGCATGTACGCCTTCCCAACCCGAAAGACCAGCAGAGGGCGATTGATTTGTTTCAGCGTTCGGGTGCAGAAACCAAGTCGGACTTTGTGCGCGGTCGTATTCTTGGAGAGAGTTTCAAGGTGATTACGGTGGATAAATCCGCCGTGGAATACTACCGAAAACTCTCCGAACTGACGGCACAAATCCACAAGATTGGCGTGCTCTATAACCAGACCGTTCGTGCCATCAACACATATCACAGCGTGAAGACCGCACAGATTCTGCTTGAAAAATTAGAGCATTTATCGGCTCAAATTATCACCTTGCAGGAACAGTCTATCCGTCTGACCATAGACTACCGCAAGAAATGATAGCAAACATTTCTTCCACGGAGAACCTCGGAGGGGCACTCGGCTATAACTTCAAAAAGGTGGAGAAAGGGGAAGCGAGCATTCTCCTTGCCGCTGAGTTGTATCAGGACAGGGAGGGACGTTATACGATGGAGGAAGTGCTTGCCGACATGGAGGCTCTGATACCGAGGAAATGCCGAACGAAGAAAGCGGTATTCCATTGCTCCCTCAATCCGCATCCGGACGAGAAACTCTCCGATGAAACACTCACGCAGATAGCCAGGGAGTATATGGAAGCTCTCGGCTACGTCAAGCAACCCTATATCGTGTTCAAACATTGTGACATTGCCCGTGAGCATATACACATCGTGTCGCTTCGGGTGGACGGCGAGGGAAAGAAGATCAATGATATATTTGAAAAGCGAAGGAGCAAACAGATTACCGATGCCTTGGAAAGGAAATACAACCTGATTCCGAGTTCAAAGGTCAGTGATAAGGAGGAAGTAGGAATGCCCAAGGTGGACATAAGTAAGGGAAATATCAAGGAGCAGGTCGCAAGCGTTGTCCGCACGGTTCTGAAGCATTATCGCTTCTGTTCATTGGGCGAACTGAACGCCATTCTTTCCGCATACAATCTTGCCGTGGAAGAAGTGAAGACTGAGTTTCGGGGAAAGAAATACGACGGGCTTGTCTATGTCCCGACCGATGACAAGGGCAACAAGGCAGGCACACCCATCCATGCCTCAGACATCGGTCGTGGTGTGGGCTATACTGCCGTACAGAACAGGATGCAGAAATCGAAGCAAACCATCAAGCCATTAGTACCGACTATAAGAGGCATGGTGTTACAAACAATGCGTACCTTTCCCCAGACGGAGGAAGAACTTCGGCAACGATTGGAGGAACAGGGCTTGCGTGTGATAATCCGAAAGAACGAAAGCGGTCGGATCTATAGCATTACCTTTATTGACGATAAAGATGGCGTTGCGCTCAATGGCTCCCGATTGGGCAAGGGATATGCCGCCAATGTATTCAACGCCTATTTCTCCAATCCAACAAACAACCCATTCTTGGATGAAACGCTGTATGGCAGTCCGTCTGCCCGTTTGGAACAATCGCCGACCATTCAACCCTCGCAATCAGAGACGGAAGAAGGAGACAACCTTGTCGATGAACTTATAGAGGATATGGTGGGCGAGTCATTCGGAACGATGGGCAACGATGATTGGAAGGAAGCCGTATGGCAGCGTAAACTTCGCAGACAAAGTAAGGTAAATCTTAAACGCAGGAAGCGTTAAGAGTTTCATTCAAATAGTATTCAAACGACATTCTAACAACAATTAAATAGTATTATGGCACAGGAAGACGATTTAAGGGCATTGGGTAAAGTCATGGACTTTATGCGGGGAATATCAGTGATATTTCTCTTGATTAACTGTTATTGGTTCTGTTACGAGGCGTTTAACGAGTGGCACTTTACGCTCGGTATCATCAACAAGATACTGATGAATTTCCAGCGAACTACGGGATTGTTTTCATCCATCCTTTGGACGAAACTTTTTTGTGTGGTGTTCCTTGCCCTGTCCTGTTTAGGGACGAAAGGCGTGAAGGAAGAGAAAATCACGTGGCCAAAGATTTGGACGGTGCTTTTCTCCGGCTTCGTCTTTTTCTTTCTCAACTGGTGGCTGTTGGCATTGCCCATTGGCAAGATAGGGGCGGCTTCGCTCTATATATTTACGCTGTCCATTGGCTATATCTGCTTGCTGATGGGCGGCGTATGGATGAGTCGACTGCTCAAAAACAACCTGATGGACGATGTATTCAACACGGAGAATGAGAGTTTTATGCAGGAAACAAGGCTGATGGAGAATGAATACTCGGTCAATCTCCCTACACGTTTTTACTATAAGAAGAAGTGGAACAAGGGCTGGATCAATGTGGTCAATCCTTTCCGTGCCTCGATGGTGCTCGGTACACCCGGTTCGGGCAAGTCATACGCTATTGTGAACAACTATATCAAGCAGCAGATAGAAAAAGGCTTTGCCATGTATATTTATGACTATAAGTTTCCCGACCTTTCGGAAATAGCCTATAATCACCTGCTCCGTCATTTGAACGCTTACAAAGTAAAGCCACAGTTCTATGTAATCAACTTCGACGACCCACGCAAGTCGCACCGGTGCAACCCCATCAATCCTGCCTTTATGACGGATATATCGGATGCCTACGAGAGTGCCTACACCATCATGCTTAACCTCAACCGCTCGTGGATACAGAAGCAGGGAGATTTCTTCGTCGAGTCACCGATTATCTTGCTGGCTGCCATCATTTGGTTTCTGAAAATCTATGAAAACGGGAAGTATTGCACATTTCCACACGCTATTGAGTTTCTGAACCGCCCCTACGCACAGATTTTCCCCATACTCACCTCCTACGATGAACTTGCCAACTACCTTTCTCCCTTCATGGATGCGTGGGAAGGAGGGGCGCAAGACCAGTTGCAGGGACAGATTGCCAGTGCCAAGATACCGCTTTCAAGAATGATTTCTCCGGCTCTCTATTGGGTGATGACAGGTGATGATTTCTCGCTTGACATCAACAATCCCAACGAGCCGAAAGTACTTGTTGTGGGCAATAATCCCGACCGGCAGAATATCTATTCGGCAGCACTCGGACTTTACAATAGCCGTATCGTAAAGCTCATCAACAAGAAGAAGCAACTTAAAAGCTCGGTAATTATCGACGAGTTGCCAACGATTTACTTCCGTGGATTGGATAATCTCATAGCCACAGCACGAAGCAATAAAGTGGCAGTGTGCTTGGGTTTTCAGGACTTTTCGCAGCTTACCCGTGACTATGGCGACAAGGAGAGCAAGGTAATCCAGAATACGGTGGGTAATGTGTTCTCAGGGCAGGTGGTTGGAGAAACAGCCAAAACTCTTTCCGAGCGTTTCGGCAAGGTACTTCAGCAGCGACAATCTATGACCATCAACCGAAACGACAAATCCACCTCTATCTCCACACAGATGGACAGCCTTATCCCTGCATCGAAAATCAGTAACCTTACACAGGGTATGTTTGTGGGTGCAGTGTCCGACAACTTTGATGAACGTATCGACCAAAAGATTTTTCACGCGGAGATTGTTGTGGATAGTGCCAAGGTGTCGGCTGAAATGAAAGCATACCAGCCCATCCCTATGATAGTGGAATTCAAAAATGAAGATGGCTCAGACAATCTCAAAGAAACCATCGAAGCCAATTATCGTAAGATAAAGCAAGAAATACTCTCGCTGGTTGATTCAGAGATTCAAAGGATAAAGAACACCCCTGCCTTGTCCCATCTCATTCCAGACAAATAATACAAACACGGATTGGGTATTGTAGTTGCAGTGTGATGATTACGGAACATGGCTATACCCACAGATAAATCCTTATGATAGCTGTTAGGTAAGCATCCAATATTAGCCGTCTTTCATAATAACAAACAACCCTTATATGTCTG
>OIIP01000168.1_pt1 | contig 19265 bp, 15 predicted proteins | sample 1583261 | NCBI WGS metagenome assembly OIIP01 (sample SAMN02675049, study PRJEB24791) | human gut metagenome, SKBSTL061 | isolation source: stool | host: Homo sapiens | place: USA
TGCGTAGTAAATCATGCTCACCACATAATCAATAGCGCACTCACTGGATCACGCAGCCCAGCGGGGCCGCGACGCCTCGGAACAGTGACACGCATAAGCGCATCGCTGTCCCGAAGGCTCTCTGTGTCCTTCTGAAGCACACCGGACCAAGCCCCAAAAGCGGCAAAGTTTGCCGTTCTACCCCCTGGCCACGCAGGGTTTCCGAAACGTGTGAAACAGTCCGAGGGTAGTGATACCACCCCCGTCCGAAACACCCCTGTTTCGGCGTGTGAGCCCTTGTGTGCGATCTTTCTCCGAAAGGCGAGTGTGTACCCACTTTCACTTGCGAAAGCAAACGTGGGGCAATTGTGCCAAGACCATTTTTTGCCGTGTAATACTCATTGATGAAAGCATGAAAGCAGGGAAGGGGTGTTTGTAACAGCGTTTGAGAGAGCCTTGAAGTCTGTGTGACCAATGCATTGGATACGTTGGTATGACTGCGTTTCCTGCGCTTTTCGAGCCTTTTTCGAGGACGAAAAAGAAAGCAGGATAAACGGCTGGCATCGCAAGCGCCGCCGCAGCCGCCACTTCTGCCCGCAGTGCGGGCAGTTGACGGGGGTTTCACCGCAGGCGGTTGTGGCGCCTTTTGAGGGGGATTTCAGAGCGGCTGGCGTCTTGGTTCCCGCAAACGCAGGTGTCCCAAGGATTTTGGTGGCGCCTTGTGGCCGTTTCGGAAGGAAATCGAGGTAATCACATCTCCCAAGACCGGTAGTGCAAGACAAGCGTGTTTTGAGTCACCGCAGTCAATGAAAAGAAACTTTCGACCGTTCAAAAATCGCACCGCTGTAACCAAAGAAGAACGCCTCCGGCAGCGCAAAAATTGCGCCGCAATAGTCAAAGATAAGGCGGCGTGGCTCCGAGGGGCAAATGATAACTTTCTGATAACAGTTCGGCTTTTCGGTAGCTTTGTTCCCTTGGTTACGATATTGTTCGTTGCGAAAGGGGCTGATATCATGCCGAAGCGACGAGCGAACGGGGAAGGGAACATCCGCAAACGAAAGGACGGTCGATGGGAGGGCCGCTACACAGTCGGTCACGATCCGGAAACTGGCAAGGCCATCATCAAGAACGTTCTTGGCAAGACGCAGGCCGAGGCCAAGGAGAAACTCAAAAGAGCCATCGAGGAAAATGTGGGTATCGACTACGGGCGGGCCAAGACCTACACCGTGGGTAACTGGTTAGAAGTGTGGTACGAGAACTATGCCAAAATCAAGATGCGCCCATCCACCTACCTGACCTATCATGGCTACATCGAAAACCACATCAAGCCGCAGCTCGGCAAGATCCCGTTGAATGATCTGACGACGCTGCATCTGCAACAGTTCTACAAGAAATTGTTGGCGGAAGGGCGGGTAGAGCGAATCGAAGCACAGAAGCAGCCCAAGGGACTGAGCGCCAAAACAGTACGCAACATCCATCAAATCATTTCCTCTGCCCTGAAGCTGGCAGTCGAGCAGCGGCTGATCGCCCACAATCCGGCAGACGGCTGTGCGTTGCCGAAGGCGGAGCGCAAGGAAATGCAGACGCTTCCCGTCGAGCAGCTGACATCCTTCCTCCGCGAGGCAAAAGACAGCGGCGTGTTCGCCCTGTACTACATCGACCTGACCACCGGCCTGCGGCGGGGCGAGTTGCTCGGATTAAAATGGTCGGACATTGATTTGGAAAAAGGAGACCTTCGGGTTCAACGGCAGATCGGGCGCATCGACGGCAAAATCATTGAGATGCCGCCGAAAACGAAAAACGCCTACCGCACGTTGCCGCTGTCGGCGGATGCGATAAGCGTTCTGATGCAACAAAGAAGAAAAACGGGTAACAGCGAATGGGTGTTCCCGTCACCCACCGGAGGCCCCATGTCACCGGACAGCGTGCTGCACATGCTCCAGCGGGTGCTGAAACGAGCGGGTCTACCGAGGATACGCTTTCATGACCTGCGCCACCCGTATGTCAAGCACACGACAAAAATTTTTAGCTTGCGCTTGATGGATTTTCAAGCGCAGGCTTATCCTGATGCTCGGCGAAAAACTCGCGGAGCTTGTCAGCTTCATCGGGGAGGACAAAGCCAAAGCCCTGTCCGTCCACTCTGCAATAGAAAGCAATTTTCATGACTGCCACCTCAATCAAAAATGTCCTGGATTTTGTATGCGATCTCGATGCGCTTATCGGGATATACCAGCACCCGGTCGATCAACAGCTCGGCCAGCTCGGTGGTCAGCGTGTCCGCATCGAAAATTGCCTTGGACGCTTCCATGCGGCTGTCCTGCCGTGCCTGTTCGTCCCGTTTCTGCTTCGCCTGTGCCAATACTGCGGCATAGGCGTTTTTCGTTTTCAAAAGCAGCTCGTCACACGCAGTCTTTTCCGCCTTGTAGGTGTTCAGGTCAATCTCGCCCATGAGATAGCGTTCATACAAGGCGCACTTACCGTCTTGCAGCACCTCGATCTGCTGCTCATATTCGGCGCGTTCCGGTACGGAGGCATCCACCCGGAGCGAACCGTCCGGGGCAAACGGTGCGGCGGCTTCCATCTGCTTTTTCAGCGTCAGGAATACCGCTTGTTCCAGCTCTGCGGCGTTCAGACGCATCTTGTGACAGCGGCTTTCTACGTCCGCCTCGGAATGGCGGCAGTAATAATACGAGGTTTTCTGCATGGTGCGGGACAGCGCATGACCGCAGCAGCCACAGAAGGCTTTGCCTTTCAGCGGGTAGTCCCGCTTCTTTTTGTTGGGCTGGGAAAAGCGGAGCTGGCTGGCCTGCACGGTATCAAACACGGCTTTCTCTATGATGGCCGGGTGATGGTCGGGGATGATGTACCACGATTCTCTGTCCTTCAGGCGGCTTCTGGTGCCGCCTACTTCGAGAACTGCCCGCTTGCCGATCACATACACGCCGGTGTAGCGTTCGTCCTCCAAAATGCGGAGAATGGTGGATGCACTCCAAATCCCGTGGCAGCGGGAAATATCGTGGGTATGATTGCCGTGCGCCGCTTTGTACTGGCCGGGGGTAGGGATGCTTCTGCGGAACAGCTCCCGTGTGATGGCGGTGGCGTTGATGCCCTCGGCGGCAAGCTGGAAGATGAGCTGCACAACGGCAGCGGCCTCCGGGTCAGGCTCCATTCTGCCATCGGCGCTTTTGCGGTAGCCGTAGGGACAAATCTTGCTCTGATACTCGCCGCGCTGCATCTTGGCGTACTTGGCGCTCTTGGTTTTGATGGACATATCGCGGCTGTAATACTCGCTGATGAGATACTTGAACGCCACGTCCATGCCGCCGGTGTCGCCCTTGAATTTGCTGCTGTCGAAATCGTCGCTGATGGAAATGAAGCGGGTATGGAACAGCGGGAACACGCGCTCGATAAAGTAGCCGGTTTCAATGCTGTTTCGCCCGAAGCGGGAAAAATCCTTGACGATGATGCAGTCGATCTGATTGGCCCGCACCAGCTCAATGAGCTTCTGTACCTGCGGACGCTCAAAATTCGTGCCGCTGTACCCGTTGTCGATGAACTCCATGATCTCCGCGTTCAGAGCTTCCGGCATGGAAGCTGCGTACTCATGGAGGACAAGGCTCTGATTTTCAATACTCAGACTGTCGTACTTGTAGTCCTCAATGGAGAGGCGGATGTAGAGGGCAATCACATATTTCTGCATTGTTCCAGCACCTCCGCATAGGTTTCAAACTCGCTCTGGAAGCGATAGCGCACCGTGATCTGCTTATTGTGGGATACCTCAATGCGGTCGATCAGCCGCTCAATGAGCGCACCGGTCAGCGCACGGTCGGTCTTGATCTGTGCAGCATCCTGTTTCAGCGCCCGGTGCTGCTTGGTTTGGGCATCCATTGTCCGCAGACCGTCCTCCAACTGTTCCATTTCCACGGCAAGATCGGCAATGCGGCTTTCGTACTTTTCCTTGTAGTCGAAATATTCATCCTTGGTGAGAACGCCTTGAACAAGGTTTTCATACAGGCTCCGCACGATACCGCGAAGCCGCTGGATTTCCTGTTTGCGGCTGGTGATCTTCTCCCGCAGCTCAGCGCGGTCAGCGGCCTGCCGGGGCAGCTCCGCAAGAGAGAGGGTGTATTGCCCCAGCGCCGTATCAAGCGAGTCCTGAAGCATATCTGCCAACATATCCAGCAGCGCATCCTCGCGGATGGTCACGCCGGGGCAGGCATCCTTGCTGATTCGGCTCCTGCTCAGACAATGGTAGAAGTACACATCGTCGGACTTCTTACGGATGTTTCTCTGCCGGTGCAGGCTGCCGCCGCAATGGGCGCAGAACACCTTGCCTTTGAGCAAATTCGGTGTGTATGCGTTGATCTCCCGCGCCTTGGCGCGGCTGGCGGTCTGATTGAGAATTTCCTGCACCGCCGCGAACTGTTCCCGGCTGATGATGGCCTCATGGGTGTCCCGCACCACCGTCCATTCCTCGGCATCAGCCTTGACCTGCCGGTGATCCACGGTTTTGGTCTGCCCCTGAACGAGATCTCCGGTGTAGACCTCGGAGCGGAGAATGACGCCGACCGTTCGGGTCTGCCACTTGCCGCTGCCGAGCAAATTTTCGTGGGTGATCTTTCCCTGCATCTTCTTGTAGTGGCTGGGGGTGAGGATGCCAGCCTCGTTCAGCCGCACGGCAATGGTATTCAGGCCAGCGCCCTCGGAAGCCCAACGAAACATCCGCTGCACCACGACGGCGGCAACGGGGTCGATGATAAGCTGGTGGCAATCGTCCTCCGCTTTCAAATAGCCGTAGGGAGTACGCGCACCGATGAATTTGCCGTCCTTCATGGCCTGCCGCTGCTGCGCCCTGATCTTGCGCCCGATGTCCAAAGCGTAGGCTTCGTTTATCATGTTCCGCAGCGGGATGATGATACCGGAATGGGCATCTTCCGGGTTGGCGGTATCGAAGTTTTCATTGACCGCAATAAAGCGGATGCTGCGGATGCGGAAATACTGCTCGATGTAGTAGCCGGTGTCGATGGTGTTTCGCCCCAAACGGGAGAGGTCTTTCACAATGACGCAGTTGACGTGACCGGCCTCAATATCTGAGAGCATCTGCTGAAAGCCCGGACGGTGGAAGTTTGTCCCGGTCGCGCCGTTGTCAATATAGGTATCGTACACGCTGATCTCCGGGTACTGCTCCAGATAGCGGGCAATAATCATCTGCTGGGTTTCAATGGATACGCTGTGCGTGTGGGTATCCTCCACCGAAAGGCGGACGTAGATCGCGGCGCGGCAAGCGGCGTCGGCCTCCTGCACGGCTACCGCAGCCGTTTCTTTCCTGCTTTTTCTCGCCATGCTCACCCCACCTTTCTCTGTTCGTAATCTTTCTGCCGCGCTGCCAGCGCCAAAAGCTGCAACGCCTTTTTGTATTCGTCCTCATGGGTAAAGGTAATATCCAGCTCCTTCTTCCCACGGACGCGGATGCTCTGTACCATGTGAATGAGCGCCCTGCGGTCTAAGGTTTCCAGCGTGGAGAACTGCGTAAACTGTGAAATCCAGCGGTTGCGCTCACTCCGGTTTTCCAGCACCTCCGTGAGTTTTTCCTTGAGAACGCGGACGCTTTCTCGGATGTCCTCGGCCTGCTTGGTGTACTTTGCCTTATAGGAAGCGTATTCTTCCTTGGTAAGCATACCCCCCACAAGGCTCTCATAAAGCCGTGCCTTGAACTCCAGCACCTGCTCCAACCGGCGCTCGTTGTCGGTGATGTGGTCGCTGTATTCCTTGGCAAGCGCCTGATTGATGCTGGACTGGTCAATGCCGGTCAGCAGCGCCTCCAGAGAAGCAATATTGCCGATATAGGCTTTCAGGCTGTCCCGCACACAGTCGATCAGGCTGCTTTCTTTCAGCATGACCGGATGGGCGCAGCCCTTTTTCTTGCCGGTGGGACAATAATAGTAGTGGTACTCCTTGCCGTTTGCACGGTTTGTCTTACGGGTCATGCGGCTTCCGCAGCACCCGCAGATCAGGATACCGGAGAACAGATACACCGTGTCCTCGTTGGGAGAAGTCCGGGTATCCAGCCCCTTGATGCGCTGCACCAGCTCAAAATCCTGACGGGCGATCAGCGCTTCATGGGCATCCGGGACGCGCACCCACTCGGAGGCGGGGCGCTGCTCCATCTGCTTGATCTTGTAATGCGGCGTACCCTGTTTGCCCTGCACCAGCGTTCCGGTGTAGGTTTCGTCCTGCAAGATGCGGATAATGGTGGTAGCCGACCATTTGCAGTCAGCCTTGTCCGAATAGCCCTTTTTCGCGTAGGGCAGGCCGTTGTTCTTCTTGTATGCCAGTGGGGAGAGGATACCCAGCCGGTTCAGCTCCGATGCGATCTTAGAGGCGCTTGCGCCCTCCAGCCGCATACGGAAGATGTCGCAGACAACGCGGGCGGCGTAGGGGTCAGGGACGAGCAAATTCTTGTTGTCCTCGGCTTTCATGTAGCCGTACACCGGGAACGCACCGACGAAATCGCCGTTGCGCCGCTTTACGTCCAGAGAAGAACGGGTCTTGATGGAAATGTCCCGGCAGTAGGCTTCATTCATAATGTTCTTGACCGATACGGTCAGATCATCGCCGCTGTCGTGGGCGGTGTCGATGCTGTCGGTGATGGCGATGAAGCGCACCCCATAGGCCGGGAATACCCGGCGCAGATACCGGCCGGTTTCAATGTACTCGCGCCCCAGCCGGGAGAGGTCTTTTACAATGACGCAGTTGATATTTCCATCGGTGACATCCTGCATCATTTCCTTGAATGCGGGACGGTCGAAGATGATGCCGCTGTATCCATCGTCGATCTTTTCGGAAACGACCTCAATATCCGGGTTACGCTCTACAAAGTTTTCAATGAGCTTGCGCTGATTGGAAACGCTGTCGCTTTCGCTGGAATGATCGTCGGTGTAGGACAGGCGGATGTAAGCGGTAGCTTTGTATTTAGGCATGAAAAAGCACTCCTTTCTCCCGGACTGCTCCCGCATGAAAAGAGTGGTTATCTGGCTATTAGGTTTTCATCCTTTTCCACACCGATCATAGCACTCTCTGCGGAAAAAAGCGAGGATGTCGCTCAGCGCAAAATGCCTTGCAGACATTCCTCCAACGTAACGCCGTTCCCGGCAAAGCAGGCGTTTACCACGAAATCGCCGCAGCGGAAGCGGTAAGGATTTTTGATCTGGCGAATAAAGGCGGCAATGCGTTCTTCCTTGGGAAGATTTTTGTCTACGGATACTTCCCGGATGTCCACCAGTTCATCCGTGTGGATTTGGGTTTCGTTTGGTGTCGGCTGCATCATGGCGATCTCCTTTCTCGGTTTGGTGGGTTTCCTCAAGGTCACATGAATGCGCTGACGGGAAAGGCCATCAGCGCATGGTATCTGACTTTGAGAGGCGGCTGCGCGGGCAGAATTGGAGCCACATAACATAATGGCGAATACCGGCGCAGCCGCTCAGCTTGTCCATTTGAGAAGATCCATCCTATTTGCCACGCGCCCCGGATAGTGGGCATGATGCAGGCCGCCCTTGGCAGGGCTGTCATAACTCCACGATACCGCTGCACCAAAGGGCTGGCGCATACCGCAGGGTTCCCCCTCAAGTCTGTGGGAGGGCGTGAGCAAGTTTCATTATCCGCCGCGCTGTCATCGCGCCCGATTTGCCGAATCGGGTCTAAGGCTGCGTAGATCGCTCGGATGGCTTTTCCGGAATCACCTCCTTGAAGCCATCGTCGTGGCGGCGCACCTTATGCCGCTATCACGCGGGTTTTGTGCCTGCATCATGGTCTATTCAGTTTTCAACGTTCGGTGAAAGGCTTCGTGGAGAATGTCCCTTCACCTATCGCCGATTTTGGGCCACTTTTGCAAGGTGTTTTTGAAAAACCTCAGAAATATTTTTTGATTTTTCTGATTGCTGCTGTAATGTTGAGAGAAATAGCCTGATGCGACACGCCTTCGACTTTTCCAATCTCGTCAATCGTCATTCCATCCACGAAATACATCCACATCCTGCGGAACTGAGTGTCCGTCAGGTGCTTCCTGATTTGCGTAACCTTTTGGGTGCTACGGCGGATTTCCGCCACCCGGTCATGCGCCTGCTCCATGCAGATATCCGCAGCGGGAATAGATGCTGCTTCCTCGGAAAGCTCGTCCAGTGCAAGGGTATGATTAGCGTAGACATGATCCTCTTTCTCGGAAGCATGATAGTCTGCATCCGACAGGGACTTCCATTTCAGAAATTCTTCCTCGCTGGCAAAGTCCTCGCGGGTCAGGCGGATGATGGCTTCATTGGCATCCATGTAAACGATAGCGTTGGGGTCTTTCTTGTTCAGCGCATAGCTGCTCTTTCTGTTAAACATAATATGTCCTCCGTTTCGGTGTTGGGTGGGTGGTGAACCAGACCAACACCGGCGGAGAACGACAGCCGACAGGAAAACGTAAAAAGGCGCTCGAACAGGCATGATGACCTGAACGAGCGCCTTGCGTGCGAGTGAAAACATGAGTAACGAATACTGTACCGGGAGGGGCTAAATTACGGATGAACCAAACCGCATAAAAAGAGAGCTGCAACTCGCTTTCGTGAGTGCAGCTCGTCTGGGGGATAGCCGCGTGCTTTTTGAAGTGGACGGCTAATCGGTGCTTATGCTTTTTTACATGACCGCGAGCGGCCTTAGCAGTATCTCCTGTTCATCCGTGACATCATAAAATTACCTCCAACTCGCTGAATGTGATTTGCGGCTCATTCAATGTGAGCTTCATGTGTATTTAAGTGAATTGAGGCTCACTCTACAATGTAGTAGAGGTGATTTACAATGAACTTTCTTGACCTGTTCGCCCAAAAGCTTCGCGAAAAGCGGGAGCAGAAAAAGATCACGCAGCGCGAATTAGCGGAACGGCTTAATATGTGTACCCGAACTGTCATTGAGATTGAAAAGTGCAAGAGCAATCCGAAATTTGAAACGGTTGCGCTGATCTCAGAAGAAATGGACATCAGTCTGGATGGAATCGTGTTCCACGATAGAGCGCCGCAGACCGTTGCCAAGTGCGTTCTTGATTACTTTGCAGGAAAGGGTGAAGAAGAGTCGCAACGGTACATAGACCTGTGCATGAGCGCAGATAAGCTGAAGTGATGTACAGGGGAAAACAAAAGGGCCGATGATTGTCTTTCATGTAGAGCGCCAGTGGGCTTATATTTTCCCCACTGGCTGCTCTTGTCCGCACAGTTGGAACGACGGGCATTAGTATCCTATTTTTCCTGTTTGTGTGCATCCCGGATCTTTTCAAAGGTGTCCTGACTGATGGCGTGTTCAATCCGGCAAGCATCTCGCTCTGCAATTTCAGGGTCAACGCCAGCTGCGATAAATTGCTCTGTAAAGAACTGATGCCGCTCATAAATTTTTTCGGCAACATTCCGGCCTGTTTCGGTCAAATGCAAAACGTAATCACTATCTACCGTTAAAAAGCCCCCTTCACGCAAAGCCGACACCGCATAGCTTACACTGGCTTTTGAAACTCCAACACGCCGTGCAACATCAATAGAGCGGACAGCACCGTGATTCTTTTGAAGAACCAGCACAGCCTCCAGATAATCCTCTCCGGACGCATGAATCATCACTATTGTCTCCTTTATGCAAGGCTCCAGCCGGAGGACTTTTTACGGATATTTACAAAATCCTGATAAATCCCGGCTTTTGCCATAAGCTCGTCATGGGTTCCCTGTTCGCTGATCCGTCCATCGGAGATCACCAAAATCTGATCTGCCTGACGGATGGTATTCAGGCGGTGTGCAATCACAAGCAATGTTTTACCCTTTACCAGTTCATTGATTGCCTCCTGGATATAGCTTTCATTATCGGTATCAACACTTGCAGTCGCTTCATCCAAAATGACAATCGGTGCGTCCTTCAAAATGCAGCGGGCGATAGAGATTCTTTGCTTTTCGCCGCCGGACAGAGTAGCGCCGCCTTCACCGATGACTGTCTGGAATCCATCTGGCAGCGCCATGATAAAATCATAGCAGCGGGCTTTTTTTGCAGCCTCATAGACTTCTTCCTCGGTAGCGTCCGGTTTACCCATGCTGATATTGTTGTAAATGGTATCCTGGAACAAGTACACCCTCTGGAAAACCATGCTGATCTGTTCCATCAGTTCGGCGAGAGGTACATCCCGAATATCTGTACCACGGATTGTCACTTTGCCGGATTTCACATCCCACAGCCGCGCCAGAAGGTTCGCAATCGTGGATTTTCCACCGCCAGACGGTCCCACAAGTGCGGTCATGGTATTCTTCTGCATAGAGAAGCTGATGTTGTGCAGGACTTCCTTGTCCTGATAGGCGAAGGCCACATCGCTAAATTGTACTTCTGGCTGATCCGGCTGTGCCTGTGACAGAATATGTTGATTTCCGTTATCGGGAAGTTCAGGCTCGTCCAAAACAGCTTCAATGCGGTCTAATGCGGCATTCATCACGGTCAGTCGGGTTGCTTCTCCATAAAGAGCTTTCAGAGGTCCAAAGAGATCAAAGACAAACAGCAGCACGCCCAAAAGATAAGCCAGGGAGAGTACGCCTTCCTGATGTAAAAAAACGGATAAACCGAAGATAGCGGCAATACCCACGCCATAGAGAATGTTTAAGCCAGTGGTCCACGGTGTCATTTTCTGCTCAAACTTCGTATTGACATCCCTTGATTTTTTGAAGTTTTCCGTTAATTCGTCAGATTTTTCTCCGAGCAGATTGTAACTTTTGATAACCCCAATTCCTTCAGCAAAAGACAAGACCGCATCCGTCAAATTCTCGCTTTGGTTTTGACGCCCGACAGCCTCCTTGAAGGAAACCTTATTCATATATTTTGCAACCAATGATGCCAGCAAGGTAATGATTACCGCAATCAGCCCAAGTCTCCAATCCAGTACGAACATAAAAACAGCTAAAACCAAAGTAGACAGCATATAGCTCATCATGTTGCCAATGGTACTCATAGAAACTTCCTCAATGAAAACCATATCCGTACTGAGAACAGAGCTGATTTTGCCAATATTCCCCGATGTAAAGTAACCCATCGGCATTTTTCTTAAATGATTTCCCAACTCCATCCGTTTATCAGCAAAGATCATAAATCCAGCGGCACTTTGCAGACGGTCGCTCAAATAGTGAACCACTGTCTGAACCACTACAACAGCTAATAATCCAAGTCCGACAAACAGACAGGTCTTTCCAGTCAGCGTATTATCAGCAAACCCGGCCAAGACAATAAACGCCATGAAGATCGGCATTTTGGAGAGAATGGACTCGACAAATGCACATAGAAATGCAGCCTGAATACGGCTTTTATACCTCCCGGAGAGGTTCAGGATTCTTGAAATCAATGCAAACATTTATCTTCCCTCCTTTGCAGTAGATACTTTCCACTCGGCGCTGTCCTGGGCCGCTTTCCACAACTTTTGGTATTCTGGGCAAGCTTGAATCAGCTCCTGATGTTTTCCGGTTGCCACCATCTTTCCGTGATCCATAACGCATATTTGATCTGCGTTCATTATAGCGGGAAGTCTGTGAGCGATAACTACCAAGGTTTTTCCCTCCACCAGCTCCGCAATAGCAGCCTCCATTTTTTCCTCATTTTCTGGATCAGCATAGGCCGTGGCCTCGTCAAGCACTACAATCGGGGCATCCTTCAATATTGCCCGCGCCAGGGAAATTCGCTGGCGCTGCCCCCCGGAAAGCATTTTCCCCGCATCGCCCGCCATGGAGTGAATACCTTGCGGCAGCTTTTCCAGAAACTCCATACACTGGGCTTTCTTAGCCGCCTGCATTACTTCCTCATCGGTAGCATCCAAACGTCCAAGACGGATATTTTCCAGCAGGGAGGTGTTAAACAGGTACTGATCCTGAGCCACATAGGAAATGCGGCTGTTCAATGCCTCCAGGCTCATATCACAAAGTTTCTGCCCGCCAATGGAAATGCTCCCTTTCTGCGGGTCATAGTAGTGGATCAACAGTTTTGCAAGGGTGCTCTTGCCAGAACCGGATTCACCAACCAGGGCAGTTTTTTGTCCTGCTTTTGCCACAAGGGTAATATCGTGGAGGACTTCGTTTTCCGCTATTATCGGTTTCCCATCTGGGCCAGGCTGTGTCGTCTGATACGCAAAGGAAACATGATCGTAAGAAATGTTAAAATCCTGTCCGTGGAAATCATCCTCAGCAGCTTGCAGCGGTGCCGCATTTAACATCTGTTCAAGTGCCGTGATCTTATAATTCAGATTCGGAATCGTCTCCATAAAGCCCAGTGCTTTCAGGAGAGGAATCCCAATGCTGAGGGAAAGGCAGAGGACTAAAATCAAATCAGGTAAAGTGCTTATGCCACAGAGAACAAACCATGCCCCAAGAGGCAAAGTCAGAATAACAGTGCAGGGCAGCAGACTTCCGTATATCGCCATCCAGGGCCAGGCGGCCTTATACCATGCCAAGGTATAATCCCGATAGTCCGTTACATCCTTGCGGAAGTTCTCGTAAGATTCACTCTCCCGGTTGAAAACCTTGACAACCTCCATACCATTGATGTACTCAATGATCGTGTTGTTCATTTTCTGTGCAGACTGATAGTAGGGACCCATGCGCTTCATTCCAACAGAGTACATAATGACCATGGAGAGCAGGCTGATCGGGATAGAGGCCAAAGACATAAGAGCCAGTTTCCAGTCCGCACAAAACATAGCAACATAAATCACCAGCGGGATCAGTAAATTTGCGATACCCTCCGGGACTGAATGAGCAAGGAGCAATTCCAAGCTGTCCACATCATCGACAAACAGCTTTTTGATTGTCCCTGTCCCTTTTTCCTCCACAATGCCAAGGGGAAGTTTCTCAAACTTCTTTTGCAGAGATACCCGCAGCCGGAACAATGTGTTATATGCTGCTTTATGAGAAATTGATAATCCCCATCCATAAAAAAACGCCTGCAAAACAAGACAGATCAAAACCCCTATAACACGCAATAAAACAAATTCTGTTTCAACAGAATCGCCCATAACCAATGGCGAAATGACCTGATAGGCCAGCACAAAAGGCAGGACGCCCATAAGAACGCTGACCAGTACGACAACCGTGGCCACATACATATTTTTCTTATATGGCCCTGCGTACTCAAAGATTTTTTTGAACATAAGCCCTCCTTATATTGAGCCGTACTGTCTGTGCTTCAAAAACAAGAGGCCGCCAAAGTAAAGCGGCCTCTTATCATTATCTTTCTGTCCAGTCAAGGCGGCCCTGACATTCATAATTTCTAAAATTCACTGGCGGATTCGGAAAAAATCCAAAACCTTTTTACTGCCGGATTCGTCCAATGGATAGCTTTCTTTTATTTGCCCTTTTTCCATATGGACTACATACGAACATCCCGCCATCACCAACTCCGGATCATGCGTAATAACAAGAAGCGTTTTGCCCTGATCCGCGAGTGACTTCAAACTCCGCGCAACTTCCCACATATGTTTGAGATCAAGCCCGCTGGTTGGTTCGTCAAACACAATGATCTCCCGGTTACTCACAATGGCAGATGCGATCGCTACCCGCTGTTTTTGCCCGCCGGAAAGAGAAAGCGGGTGCCTGTCTTTATATTCCAGCAGATCAAACTGTTTAAGGATTTCATCTGCAACAGTTTCATCCTCGTTGTCAATGCTCAGAAGCACTTCATCCGTCACGCTTTCGGTAAATAGCTGATGGCTGGTATCCTGCATTACCATGTAGCAATGTTTGAGCCGGGCTTTCCAATCAAGGGTTTTCCCGTCAACCTGCAAAAGGCCACACTTCTTTTCCAGTCCGCAAATACAGCGGGCCAAAGTAGATTTTCCAGCGCCATTCAGGCCGATAATGGCAATCGTTTCTCCAACAGGCAGTTCAGCACTCGGAATATGGAGGCTTTCCGGTTCCCGCTTTTTATACGCAAAGCAGAAATTTTGAAATTCCATCAGTTTAGCTGTATGCGCCTGATACTGATTCGCGGGTTTCAACTTCGAGAGAGAAAACGGCCGCAGTCCCATTTCTTTTCGAGTGCCATCCGATAAGCTGTCAAATTCAGCAGGCGTGTATTCCCGTTCAATCTCCCCATCTTTTACATACAGCACACGATCTGCAAGATCGTGAAGGTAGTAAAGGCGGTGTTCTGCGATCAGAATTGTTTTGCCCTGCTTTTTCCAGAGGCTCAGGACCTGCCGCAGGTCATCAATAGCAGCCATATCCAAATTAGAAGATGGTTCGTCCAGGACCATAATTCCCGGCAGCAATACACTTGATGAAGCACAGGCTATTTTTTGCTTTTCGCCCCCGGACAGAGCAAACACGCTTCGCCCCATCAAATCTTCAATATGATAATCGGAAACTGTCCGGTCAATCCTTTTCAGGATATCCTCCTGAGGATAGCCTAAATTTTCACAGGCAAAGGCTAATTCACTATCCGTATCCACGTTGAAAAACTGACTTTTGGGATTCTGGAATACAGATCCCACCATAGCAGCCAAGTCATAAAGCGGCGTATCTGATACGCTTTTTCCGTCCAGAAGGACATCGCCCTCTAAATTGCCCTCGTAATAATGAGGCACCAGCCCGTTTACCAAACGGGTAATCGTTGTTTTCCCACAGCCGGATTCTCCCGTGAGTAAAACAAATTCCCCTGTGTTTATGGTGAGATTGACATTTCTAATCCCTCCGCCGCTGGATTCTTCACCATAAGAAAAAGAAACATTTTGAAAATCTATCATGGCAAAATCCCTCCTGCGGAAATTATCGGGGAAGCAATCGCCCAAAACACTACAAAGCAACAAAACAAGATCAGCACCACATCGGCAAAATTGAATTTAAGCTGGCAAATGTTTGTGCGTTTGACAGGAGCACCGAGGCCACGGGTAATTGCCGCAGCGGAAAGTTCCTCACCGATTTTCACGGAGCAGGTAATCATCGGGATCAGCTTATACTCCAATATTTTTGAAGATTTTTTCCCTCCAAGTTTAATCCCACGCATTTTCATAGCGTCACTGATTGCTTCTGACTCCTGAAAGACAGTTGGAAAGAAGCGGAACATGACCGTTAAGGGGATCGTCACTTCTTTAGGCATATGGATTCTTTCCATGCCGGAAATCAATTCACTGACCGTTGTTGTTTTCACTGCATAGGCAGCAATCGCAACACTGGGAAGGATTCGGCAGAAGAATCCTGTTGTAAACAGAACGAGGAAATTCAATATTCCCGTAAGGTGCGGTAAAACATAAATTTGAACAGCATAAAAAGCAGAAAACACAGCAATATAGCCCACAGCTTTTGCACATTGTTTCGAGGTAAGCAGCAATATAGCCGGAACCGTACAAAGGACAAGGCGGATCAGCCCCATAGCTTCTCCGCCTGTTCCACCCATGACAAAAATGCTTATGATGAAGATGAGCAACAGTTTTGTACGCGGATCGAGCCGTAACCCTTGTTCTGTTTTTTTGCTGAGCAGAATTTCCCGCGCCATTATGCAATACCGGCACGCTGGAAGTGCTTTTTGCAAATAGCTTTCCCAATCACACCTCCGACAAGGCCAAACACAAAGCAGGCAACCAGCAGAATAGGCGCAATCCACATAGGCATATATGTATTAAGGGTAGCTGCATATTCAGCGCCGTATCCTTCAGTCAACATTACCATATAGCTTTCACGGTTCAGGAAAATGGGAGCAAAGTTGCCAAACACCCAGATGCTGAACACGCCGCAGGAAAGAACTGTACTCTTTGCACTTTTGTAGTCCGCCTTTTTCAGGATCACGTCGGCCAACAGGCCGCCAACGAGACCAGTTACCATAGTAAGATAGCCGTTGCCGAAGAACACCATGATTAGGCCAATCAGGAAACCCATGATTGCAGTCATCCCGAATTTTTTAGCCTTTGTAACATACAGCATATAGGGGATGCCGCCAATCAAAGGGCACAGTACCGCCATCAGCGGAATAAAAATGGGGATAAAGCCAAGCATCGCCACCAGCATAACAATCACGACATAGATGACGGTGTAGATGCCGATAGTAATTAAATCTTTTCCCTCAAGCCGGGAACTTTTTTTCTGGGAACTCATACCAGTATCCTCCTCTGAGAAAATGAAAATGTGGTGTGGTTAGAGTGTTCTAACCACACCACGCATTTTAGCAATTTCATGTCCAATATCCAACCCAAAAGCAATTTCATTCTACCCAAAATCGGTATTTATTTTGGGTATGCAAAGCACCTATTTGATTCGGCTGGCCTCTCGATAATCTTTTGGCATAACTCCATACTTTTTCTTAAATGCAGCAGAAAAGTTGCTGGGCTTTGTATAACCCACAAGAACCGCTATCTGCCCAATGTTCATATTGCTCTCCAATAACAATCCTGCGGCTCGCTCTAACCGCTGCTCAATAACATACGCATGAACCGAAATGCCGTACATCATGGAGAATCCCCTTGATAATTTAGAGACGCTGATTTGAACCTGCCTTGCCAGTCCTTCACAGCTTGGCGCAAAGGCAAGCTCGCTGTCAATGATTCTCTTTGCCTCGATGATGCAATCACGTTCACTTTTTGATATGCAGCAGTATTCCGGCGAGAGGATTCGCAGCTCCAACACTTCGCTCAAATATACTGACAGCAATTCGTGGATTTTGCTTTCCAGAAACAGATACCCAAGCCCACCCCGATAATGTGTAAAGTCTTGTAACTCTGCGAAAATATGCTCCATATAGGGCGTTATGCTCACCTTTGAAATTCCGGTCAGCAGTTTCTTTTCATAGACGGTAATCTCGCCATCCTCGAAGTAGTCCTGTAATAAACGTTTGAAATATGGAACGGGAATTTTGATGTTCTTAAAATAGAAGTCGCTGTTTTGCGCATAACAGAGAGACTCCATTTTCCCGTGTCCACGGTAAATGCAGGATTCTCCCTTTGCAAGACAAGCGCCCTCTCTGCTGCCTGCAATATTCCACGACACGCCGTCGTTCAGGCAGAACAGCATTTGAATATAGTCCTCGCTGTTAATCCCGCGCACATTCATGTCAGAAAAATAATTCATCTTCCAGTCTGAAACAACGGCACCCTGTTTTGTCACCACCTGCGCAATTTGTCCGGTTCCCATATCAGAAGGAATCGGGATCGTTACGGTCTGCGGTGAATTGGAGAGCAGATCCCGATAGAGGTTGTTCATGTATTCGCTTGTCATTGGATGCCCTCCTTTTTTCGGTTAGCAGTGACTAATGTACTAATATAGTTTACACGATTTACGCCTGAAAGTCAATTTTCAGCACGAATGCAAGCTGCTACAGAAAAAATCAGGGACGTTCCCGCAGGGGCAGAGTGCCATGTCGCGCAGTTCGGGTACGACGAGGCGCAGACGCAGACACGGTCAACCGGCCGCGTGCGAGGCGAAGCGTTACGCTATATGCGGCATCGAAAACCACGGCTTCAGAGGGGTTACGAACGGGAACAAGAAACTGGCAAGCAATGCAAAGCGGTACCCACTTTGCGAAAACAAGCGGATTCCGTTTACACGGAGCCCGCCTGTTTCATGCTTGTTGGGGCGCTGCCCCAATCCCCGCAGAACACAAAAACTGTGTTCTGGAACGATGGATAAATCCATCGGCTGCGCGATTTTTCAAATCGCTTGTGGGCGGGCAGCTCAGCGCTGCTCCGCCTCTTTTTCCCGTCGTTCATTCGCTTCCTCCTGCTCCTTATCCAACTCCAGAATACGGTCGATATTGGCCTTGGCCGTCAGCAGCTCTTTCATTTCCTCACGGGCTTTTCGGTAGTCGGCGTAGGCCGCTTTCTTCTCCGCCAGCAGCTCGGCGTACTCGGTATTCAGCGCCTTGATGGTGGGCAGCTTCTTGAAGCCCAGTCCATCAAAATAGTTCTTTGCGGCCTTGTGGATCGTGATCTCGCTTTCATGCTCTGCAAGAAATTTCTTGGAGTACCCGGCCTTGCGATAGGCAACGTAGGTATCGCGGGTCTTGGCGTAACCCACGATATGCTCCCGCAGCACGGCAATCTCGGCCATGCGCTTTTCCGCAGCCTTGATCCTTGCGGAAAGCTCATTGAAGTGAGCGGACGCTGCCGCCGCTTTCTCTGAGAGAACGGCGTAATCTAAAAGCTCATGGTCTTGCAGATAGGCCACCGTCTGTGCCATCTGTTTCAGGTTGAACAACGTCGCCCAACGCGCATAACCGGCACCCTTGCCCGCGCGTAACTTGGCCTGAATGTCCACCAGCAGATTCCCGCTGCGCTTTTCCGGTTTGACCGGCGCGGCGACGTTCTTTTGCGGCGTATGCGCCTTTTCACCTGCAATCACCGCGCGGAGATCTGCGGGAGTATAACCGTCGCCGAGGGTATCCATGCGAATGGATTTTTTCTGTTCGCCGCCTAACAGGGACGGGACTTTCTTGCCCTTGACCTCATACCCGGCCCGCCGCAGCAGCTCCAGCAGCGTTTCAAAGCTGTCGGGCTTTTGCGCCAGCGCATCGTCAATGGCCGCGCATATCCGCTCCCGGTGGGAGGGCTTCTTTTTGTCGCCCAGCCACTTGTTGTAGCTCTTGCCGTGGCGCTTCGGATTCTCCACGATGGAGTAGCCGTTCTCGATGCAGATGGTATCGTTGAGCCGCCGCACGGCGCGGCTGCTGCCCCAAAAGTTTCTGAATTTCCGGGTCTGGCTGAGTGCGGTGGAGTTCCAGATCACATGATTGTGAATATGGGCTTTGTCGATATGGGTGCAGACGATATAGGCGTGATTGCCCTTGGTGAAGCGCTTGGCCAGCTCACAGCCCAAACGGTTCGCGTCCTCCGGTGTGATCTCTCCGGGAACAAAGGATTGCCGTAGATGGTAGGCGATCACATCATCCTCGCCGCGCACTCTGCCGGTCTTTTGGGTGTATTGATTTTTGGCGAAAAGGAACTCGGCGTCGGCGATCCTGCTGTCGCATTGCCAGCTCGTAATCAGCCTGCCGCCGTCCGTCTTTTGCGGATTTTCGGTGTAGTCGATGATAGCGCTGATGGCCTGTCCCACCGTGCGGCCTTTGCCGGTGTGCAGAGGCATCAGGCGCGTGGTTGCCATGTTGGGACACCTCCTTGAAAAGTCAAACGGCCTGCCGAAGCAGACCGTTTGAAATGTGTTAATTTGCAAGAGGTAAAAGTAAACTAATAGTTCGACAAACTACGATTTTCAAATTAGTCTTTGCAAATAACCTTTGAACCTTCACCATCAATTACAATTCCCTGACGG